>Ga0214164_1000010_pt1 | contig 145096 bp, 135 predicted proteins | sample TroBogepilimnion_13_FD_153003 | JGI IMG/M metagenome (GOLD analysis project Ga0214164, IMG submission 153003) | Freshwater microbial communities from Trout Bog Lake, WI - Practice 03JUN2009 epilimnion v4 | ecosystem: Environmental > Aquatic > Freshwater > Lake > Epilimnion/Euphotic zone ... | reverse complement strand
GCGAAGCCTGTATTCATTTTGGCCAGATTCATTTTTGGTAAATATCTCGTGATCAATTTATTATACGATATTTATGGGTAACGATATTTTTACAAAACTGACCGACAAATACCCTTTTATAACTCTCTGTGTGTATGCCAGTACCGAATACGTGGGCATTATACAGAACCAAGACGACGTCATAACCACCATCTATGATTTTGGCAGCATACAGGACCTGGATGACAAACGCCGTTTCTTGGAATTGGCCAACATTTGGTGGTGGGAAAGCAATCGTAGCATACCCATAAACATATTCCTCAAAACCGAATGGGATCAGTTTAGATCTTGTTTGCGTACTTTTATCAACAAAGATCTTACCGTGTTGCATGGACCTGTGTGCAGTCTCAGCGAAATGGCCCGTAAAAAAAGCAAGAAAAAATCCATCACACTGGTGCGACGTCTTGACTGAGTATATTCATATGTAATGCTACCAAGGCCGCATAGCTTATAGCGTGACTTTGTTTGAACACAAAACCTCGAGAATCATCACCATCCCAAACTGACTCAAACACTCGATCCCAGGGTTGATTCTGTAAATGTGCCTTGCCTGGTCTAATGATGCTGATAAATGCAGCCATCCTGGGAATACTATCTGGACGCATTGACTTCAATAATTCTGTATAGTTGCCCACGTGCACCAACTGTTGTGCCCAAGCTGGGTCGGTCCATAAACGACTCCATGTGGGTGTTTGATCCAACATAGTCTGATAGTGTTCAGGACCCTTGATTAGTTGGTACACTGACATATTGAGTAAATCAATTTTAAAATAGCCCAGCTGTTCGGCCGTTTCATAGTCTATGGCCGCACACTGATTGACCGGATCACGAGGTATGTCTGTAGCATATACTCCACTGTTGTGCCTACGCACCTGTCCTTGATGCATCTGTCGTGCCGGAATAGCCTGGATCAGTTGTAGTACCTGCTCTCTATCGGCCAAGTCAATATCGATATCTGCACTCATTACCAACCTGCTTTCTTTAACATTTCTCGAGCATATTCTTGATCGGCTGGATAGTCTCGAAATTTCTTTTGCCATATGTCTGCATCGATATAGGGCCATATCATGGCCACCTGAGTGGCGTCCAGTTCTCCTAAAAAATGTTGACCCGAATCACTGTTGTAGATCACCCAAGGACTGACACGACCAGTAGTGACTGCATACACCATGCTGTTGACATTGCCATACCGCAAACAATGTTCGGGTGGATTACCGGTCCTTTCGTTCCAGTCTAGACTGAATTCCATGGCTCTGGCCAAGGCATCATTGACATTTTCTACCTGTAGATAGCCAATTAGATATTCGGTATACACCGTATCTCGGCACCAGTGATCAATCTTTCGGTTTTGTTTGAGCACCCATTCAACGAATCTAGCCGGATTGATAGCACGGATATCTACACAGTATCGACCAAAACGCACAAAGGCCTTGTAGTAAGGGCTGTCGGCAAAATCGTCAAATGTTTTTAAACGTGCTGATCCTTGTGTGAGTTCGTAGAATTTGAGATAGGCCTGGAAGCCCAATCTGACTCCGGGTTCGTTCTGTTCTTGTCTGCGACGACGTGGCTCACACGAATGTACAGCCAGGCTTGATTCTTTTGCAAATTGTTTCTTACAGTACTGACAAGTATTCATTCGCCCTGCGGTTGGAAGTGTCTGATTAGGTTGTTTTGTTCTATGTACGGTTTGATATCTTGTCTGTGCATGACCGATCCAAACACCGGTGCCAGTAGAGCCAATTCGTAGGCTGTGATATCCGGTTGCGGAGCATAACGCCACCCACCGAACGAAATTACCTTGTGTTCCGGAAACCGTGCTTCCTGTTTCTTTTTAAAAAATCCCATCATTTTGATTTCTCCTGTCCTAGTTCTTGCAAGTATGTATCCAATTCTCGCTTGCTGGTTATCTGCGCCAATAAATCCAGTTCATCGTCTCGGTAGTCCGGAAATAGTTCAGCCAACTGTTTGCGAATCGTGCCCGACCCGGGTTCTTTCTTTTTGGGCGAGATCCAGTTGTGTCTGAAGTTACCCAGTCCCGGACTCACTGTGGTGGCCATCAACCACTGTAGCTTTTTGTGCTGTGTGGTATTTACAGCAAAAAATCTTTTGTTCAGTCGCTCGTTGGTGGCAATCAAGTAAAACTCCTGCAAGTCTCGACTGCCCGATACTGAACTGCCATATCTGATCATGAGAAACGGACTAAACTTCTTGCGTTCTTCCTCGGAGAGCTCGTCAAAGAACTGCCTGTTCTTGCTGTCAAACTGTGCCATTTCGTTGGCGATTGATAGTTTATCGGTCATTGCGTTTGCTCAAATGATATATTTCTATGGCCTGATTTATTGCATCCTGTACGGCCGCATTGGTTTTTGAGGCACGTCTAAGATCAGCCCACAGTTGGTCTTCTTTCAATTGATCAATTATGGGTATGTTGAAAGTGGTTCTTGGATCCCAATTGGGATTGTCGGCATCATAGTCCCATCCTACTACCTGTCTAGTCTCAGGATCGGCGCCAAATTCTCTGGCGTAGACCACGTTGCCTACTCGTTCGTGTATGTAAGTTGCTCCAGGTTTGAGTGTGCCCATGTTACCAAGCCCTATTGTAGTCCACGATTTCGCAATTACGACTGATGTCTTTGACAAAGTACACACAGTCAGGCTGGTCGCCTTCGGTCACTGGCACACACAGTAACTGTCCATTTTTGAGTTTGGGTGCATACCAGGACACTTCCTGATACACATCCACGATTTCAATATCTAAAAAACTTGGCCTAAAACTGCTGAGTGGATTGAATTGGAATGCTTTGAATCCTCGATCGTTTATGGCCGTAAGTGGTAACACTTCCAGGTCGCCCAGGTCAGGTTCACCAATCAAGATCTGCCAATCCACCGGCATACGTATTCTGTTGTTGCCGATCTTTAATACCAGAGCCGGACTGTTGAAACTTTCCAAAAAGATCAAGGGTATGTAGTGATAGTCGGGCTCTTGTGTGTTTGAGTTGTCCAGAATGGCAAATCTCATGTCATCCACTTCTTCAGGAAGATGATCAAGATCAAATGGTTGGTTGTCTAGTGTTAGTATTCTCATGTGTTTAGTATAACTGTTATAAAACGCAAATGCGACCTTTTATTTCCATTCCAGTTTCTCTTGCGTGAATGGATAGTTGGCTTCGCGATAAAATGCTTTGCGTTTGGTCAAGTGTCGTTTGGCAAACTTGCAGGTGCTGGTCACGTCCCAGATTTCCACGTGGTCCTTGTCCTCCGCTTTGCGAATGCCACGCCCGATACTCTGGATGACCCTGACAAAACTCTTGCCCGGCTCAACCAGCACAAGATTAAATATCCTAGGGATATTGATACCAACAGCAGCAATGCCATAGGTAGCAATAATAATCTTGCCATCACTGACGCTAATTTCATCATATTCATCCTGTCGATCCTTTGCTTTGGTTGCGCCTGACACAAACACAGCCGATTCGCCTAGCCGTTCGGCTAAGGCATGTCCGGCGGCCACTCGATCTACCAACACTAGTGTATTACCGGTGGCATTGACCTGTGCTATCAGGCGTGCTATTGTACTTAATCTATCAGGTTCCTCTAGCAAGAACTTGAGTTCACTTTGATAGTTGCTGAACTCGGCATGGTCTACTAATTGTACCACGTTCACATGACATTGTGCCAACACTCCACGCTCTTGCAGTTCGCTGGCACTGAGCTGATTGATCACTGGACCCAGACTGCATCTCAAGGCCTGGAATTCGTACGGTTCTTTGGGCACTGTGCCTGTGAGTCCCCAACGCAACGGCACACGACTCATGACACCGGTCAACAAGGACTTGAGTGCATCGGCCTTGGCCATATGCACTTCGTCAACAATCACACATACCACATCCTCTAAAAATTCCTGTATGGTAACTTCGCCTACTCCGCTCTTGGTATTCTTGAGCAACACATTGAGACTTTGCCAGGTGCAGATAGTATGCTGACGACCCCACTCTTTTCTATCTCCAAAGAACACACCCACATCCTGTTGCATGTTGATGTAGTCCCGTTCGGTCTGTGTGACCAAGCTCTTGTTGGGCACGATAACGATTGATCTTCCATGCGGTGCCACTGCATTGCTTAGTGCCGCAGTTATCACAGTTTTACCGGCACCGGTGGCTATTTCTTGTATGCATTGTGGATTGGCCAGGAAACGATTGATCACGTCCACTTGATAATCGCGTAACGCCATGGGTTCACCTGCCATGGGGTGACCAGTTGGCCAGTCTATATGACCAAACGAATCTTCGGACACTTGTTCAAACTCAAACGTGGTTGAGTAGTCGCGTTGATCATCCAGTTCAATGTCGTAATTGAATCGTTCTAGTATGGGAATGATTTCGGGCAACAGATTGGTATAACTGCTACCACCCAGCTGGAAGTAACTGACCTTGCCGTTCCAGCGGCCCAGTCTCACAGCTGGCAAGTATCTGGCTCCAGGTACATCATATTCAAAGGCTTTGACCAAGGCACGCCGAGCGTCTAGTTCAAGTCCTTCTATCTTGATGTTTACTTCATCGCGTATTACGATTGTGGCTGTTTTCATATGTGATTGGCTAACTCTGGAAAAATATTTTTAAAATTGGTACCTCTGTACTGATCGTGTGCTGTTAATTTGGTTCTAAACTCATCGAAAAATTCAGACTCATCCGTCAAGGACATCAAATTGGCCCAGGCCAATACATCAGAATACTGGCTATGTTTTAAATGATCCACAATAACTTGACGAGCAGAACGACTCCATACCCCGGGACGCAGGTATTTTGGATTGTGAGCTCTACCCAGCCAAGGGCGTGGCAAGCCTATAGTATAACACCAATCAAAAAATTCATCAAGATAATAGATGTTATAGGCACTAACGGTATGACTGACACTCAGTCTGATATTTGATTGTTGAATTTGTAGATATTTCTTTACATGATCAACCAAAGTTACCCAGCTGGCTGGATACCTGATATATTCGTATCTGTCCCCAATACCATCAATACTCATTTGAATGTCTACTTCTTTGAAGTGTGCCCACAAATCCCACCAGACGGAATCCGGAAATATCTGAGTGTTGGTTGTGTAATGTAATGTTATATGTTTTGCCTGGCCATTTGATACATAGTGTTCCAATAGAGCTTGTTGTTCGTCGATACCACTCAAAAACGGTTCGCCGCCGGGAATATCCAAGTGAACAATATCTGGTGCCTGTGCTACAAAGTCTTGAACAAAGTTTTTTTTGTAAAATTTAAAATGCGGAATGTCTTTGCCGTACAGCTCACGATATTCTTTTTGCCAGCGACTTGATGCATGTGGACCACATGTTATGCATTTAAGATTGCAAGTATTACCAAATGCAACACTTGTGGTAAGAAATCGGCCACTATTAATATCGTACGAATCATAATGATCTTTCCATCTGACGTAATCTAGCTGTCGTTTGCTTTCAATGCCGTGTGATTCTTCAATCCTGCATCGTTCGCAACCAACTGGCCAACTCCCTTGTTGGAATTGTTGCTTGATACCGTTGATCAAATTGCTGTCAACATACTCAACAAGAGAATGTGTTTGTATATTGAATTGTTCGGTATAATATTGTTTTTGGAATTTACAGCAGGGAGTTATTTCTCCCATGGGACTGATGTCAATATTGGTCCAAGGAGAGTAGCAAAAAGTCATATATAACTATAGCATATTTATTAACAAAAAGTCAAAAAGACAGGCACCTAAGTGCCTGTGTAAAATGGGTTGATTGTTGAATCAACCCAGGAGCTACCGTTTACGAATTCTTCATACATGTGCTTACTGCCAGGGCCTTCCAATTGGTCGAACTGACCTTGGTCAAGTCTGCGATCTTGAGTGCCATACGCAAGCTCATCTCTCTCAAACGATCTTTGTTGGCATCCATGTAATCTAAAATCTCTTCACCCTGTTCTGGAGTAAAATCATAGTCCTGGAACAGGTCACCTTTGCGGAAGATCTGTTTGATACGCAAGAATCTATCACGCTGTGTATTAAGTGTAAGATCCAAAAAGTGACAACGACTCTGTAAGGCTTCCAAGTGGTCTTGCAATTTCTTGCTCTTTAAATTCTGGAACTGTAAGTTGGTGATAAAGATACAGGCACCCTTGAAGTCAAAACAGTCAGGAACACCTTCACGACGCAACATAGAGCTGTCACTATTCCAGTAGATCCTACGCTTCTTGCCAGAATCCAGGGCCGCTTTGAGAATGTTCAAGCTGACATCGTCCTGGAATACACTGTCGCAGTCATCGAATACCAACACGTTACACGGATCGGAATTCTTGTACAAGGTACAGTACAGGCCAATCGGAGTCATGGCACCTTTGATGATTTCGTACTTGATCCTGCGTCCAGCCAACTTGTCAAAAAGTCCTGACTGTTCCAGTTGTTTTTCTACGCCGTAACTCTTGCCCACACCAGGAGGCCCAACCACGATCATGGCACGGACATCACCGGCGATTGTAGCTTTAGTCATTTGATCCAAGATATCAAAACGCTCGCCAATACGAGCCATGACTTCTTCATCAGTTTCCACAGGTGCCACTGTTTTGACAGCAGGTGTGGCTGTTTCAGTGTCTCCGCCCACAAATTCTACATCTTCGATAGAATCAACTTTGATACGAACCACATCAAAATCTGGCCCAAAATAGCCTTCGCTATCTACTGTGACAAAACTGCCCTTGGCGCCAGTCTGTAAACCTTTTACCAAGGTAAAGGCTACATTTTTTACTGGTTGATTACGGTATATTCCGTTTTTGATATTGACTTTACTCACATTCAGCTCCTGTTTAATTACTATACTAATATTATAACAAAATGGGTATTTTGGGTCAACCACTGATTTTTACAGTTTTTTTTGGTGTTGTATAAACACAACACTCCGTAAATACAAGGTCTACAGCACCCGATTTCATAATGCTATTGTATATAAACTGGAGTTTTTGGTCAACCTTTTCGTTCTATATCTTCTTCTACGCAGGCTTCGCCATACTGTATTTCCACGATATGGCAGGCAGTTTCGTGCGGGTTGGTCAGTTGATGCCACTCGTTTACCGGAATGGCCATTATTTCGTGGGTTTGTAAGGTCACGGTTTCAGACTCTAGATTGACCACGCAGGCACCTTGTTGCACCACCCAAAATTCGTTGCGTTTGAAATGACGTTGCATGCTGAGGCTTTGACCGGGTTCCACTACCAGTTCTTTGACTTTCATTCCTGCAGCTTCGTGTATCACACGATAATATCCCCATTGACGTTGTGTTTGCATTATTGATGTCCCATGTATTGTAAACTTTTATCCAGCCAGGCTACCACCAGATCCTGCTGTCTAAGATACCCGTGTGCCTGTACACTACGCTCAGCACTTTCGGGGATAAGACCCAGCTCGGCCAAGCGGTACCAAGTGGCGGTTTTAGGATCCTGTGGTTCGACGGCACTTTTGTATACCACGGCATGTATCCAGGGATCCTGTATGTCTTTTTTGAAAAATCCAGCACGGCAATCCCATCCGGTCACGGCCAGCATGTGTATGAGACTGACCATGGTGTGATGATAGTAGCAACCAGGGGCCTGAGTGAAATCCTGTCGTCCTCGATAGAGATTGGTGGTCTGTGGAAGGCCGATATACAGCATGGCGCCTTCATTGGCGGCCTGCCACCAATTGGTCAGGGTCGCCAAGGGATTCACACTGTACTGGAAACTGTCATGGCACCATAACACATCGTAGTGCAGGCTGTCATGGCACAATCTCAACGGCAGTTCAAAATCGTTTTGATAGTAATCCACGTTGGCATACACATCTGCCATGGGCAGTTGATCGGCATGGTCTACACCCACACACTTGATGTTTAGTGGCTCAGGAACATCGTCTCGGGTGGTTCGGGTAGCCCACCATTCGAGATCCAGGCCTTTTCCGCAACCAAGATCCACCAAGGTGTTGATGCTGGCCATAAAATCATCGTATTCGTACAGCTGATTCAACACAGATAGGCTGTGTTGATGACTCTGTTGTGGACTTGAAAATGTCATACTTGTATATCCTCCATACCGGCTGCTCGCAAACGCACTATGTGTCCGAGCATGAAATTTTTACTTTCAAATGCTTTGATTATGCCCAAAAATTTGTTGCGTAACAGTGCCACTTCATTGATCAAGGTTTCAAAATCCACAACCTCATCTTCACCGTCCACATATTTCTCAGCATCTCTACTAGTTAGTGCTCGTGCATAACCTTCCAGATATTTTTGGAAGTGGCGCCGACGGATCTTTCTCAACTGTATGTTGAGATAGTTCAATACTGCTTCGATTTCTTGCAGTTGATTGAATCTGTGTTCGGTCACGCCCGGAAGAGTGGTGATGTTTTTTTCGACCAGGCCGCCCACTTGACATTCGCGTTTGGCATCAGCCAATTCTTGTTCGTAGTAATTGATGAAATCAGGAATGTTACCTAGATCTGCTACAACTCGACTATACCACATGATTTTCTTTAAATACCTTTTCTAGCCAGGGAAATGTTATGCGCCAATCGCTATTTCTTCGTTGATCATTCATGGTCAAATATCTGAATAATTCTTTTTGTCTGTCGATGTTGGTTTGACAATTTTTTTCTAATTTTTTCCTGATACCAACAAATTTTTCTTTGGTAATTTTATCATCCCATGTGTGGTCGGGCAACAATTTATCAAGATCAAGAAAATAAGATTCAAACACACTATAATCAAAAATTGTTGGATCAAACACACTGTCATCGTAGGGCAGTACCAAATTATTATACCAGAAGATTGTTTGTAATTGATTCCATTCCTGGTATTTGATACATAAGTCCATCATGTTCGGTATCGACAATGATGTCACAGTGGATAACAATCCAATTCGAAGATTTTTTAAACCAATCAACAACTTTAGATTTTTTTCAAATTGAGTTAACTGTAGTCCATTACGAATGTATTCTTGTGCAGGACCCCAACAGTCAATGCTGACTTGAATGTCAACCCTTTTTACTTTTTTTGAGTCAACCAGTTCGCTGAGCAATCTCAACGTTTTTTCAATCACATTGGTTGGCAAACTCAAATTGGTCACAACATTAAATTCCAAATCTGGATGCGGATTGTTGTTAAAATATGTCAACAATGTGTTGACTTCGTTTTGTAGAAATGGTTCGCCCCCTAGTACTTGTAATCTTTGTACCTTTTGTGAATTTTTCTCAAACCATTGCCAAAATTTTGGAGCTAATTTTTTATATTGATTGTCTTGATATTCAAAATTGGCTCGCTCAATTATGGCTCCTCCAAATTTTTTATTTTCGGCCTGTATCGATGAGCTTGCTTTAGCGGTACAATAAACACACTTTAAATTGCAAGTGTTTGAAAAAAATACTTCAAGCACAGCCGGATCTGTTCGGGTTTCTTGAGGATTTGAGTCTAAAATTCTTGGGTATACATCAGGTACTTGATTTTGAAACAAGCGATCACTCATACCACCTGCTTCTTCAATCGTTTTGCAATATTCGCACCCATCTCCTGGCCATTGTCCTGCAAGCATGGCTTCTCTGGACTGTATTTTTTTATCGGTGTTGTGAAAGTTTTCAAAATTATCAACATCAACCGTTGAAAGACTGGATCTATGACATGATCCAGTTATGCCCGAATTAAGATAAAGCGTACTCCAACTCCATTTTAATCTGCATGCAGTTTCTGTTGTTATAGGAAAATATTTGTTGGTCATTAATAATCGTCTTCTTCATCGTCGTAGTCATCGTTATGAAAATCATCATCCTCGTCTTCTTCGTCATGATTTTTGAGGTAGCTGGTTACCGCACGTTTGATGTCGGGTTCGGTTTTGAAAACGGATTTGATTTCATCTGCATCAGCATCGTTATCGATCAAGACCGACACTAGTGTTTCGGCTGCTTCATCACGATCCACAGTGTTGATGTATCGTTTCAATTCATTCCAAATTTCTCTACTCAGTTCAATGCTCATTGTTATTCCTCCGTTGCAGTGTCTTCTTCAGTACTTACCGTTTCGCGTTGATTTGCAAAGTCTGCCATGACTCGATCAAGACAGCCGTCTTCGTTAAGTTCCCAGGCCTTGCGGAACTGTTTGATGATTTCGCCATCTGTGGTCACAAACATGAGTCTGTTGCCGTCTTTCTTTAGCAGGCCTTTTTTCTCGGCCAAGTCGACCAAGCCACTGTACGGGCTCATTCCGGTTGAATACGGTATCTTGACCTGCACACCTTCAAACGGTTTAGCATAGCGTGTTTTCATGACCTTGCAAGCTGATCGGATGCCCATTACGTCTGAAATCTTGTTGCCATCCTCGTCTTCTTTGAGCTTGAGTTTTTTCATGGCCACTACAATACTTGACGCATAGATAAATCCTTGTCCACCTGAAATTTTGTCGTCAGGATCAAACATGTCTTGACTGGCATAGGTATGATTGGTACACACCAGGCCCACGTTGTAACTGCCAAACATGTTGACACAGTTACGCACCAAGGCCGTGAGTGCTTTGGGTTTGCGACCTAGATCGCCTTTCATTTCACCGGCATCGAACTGGTTCACATCTGTGGGTGTCAACAACATGCCCAAGCTGTCAATCACGAACATGACCTTGGGTCTTTCACCATCGGGCAAGGCCTTGTAGTCGCTCATGAATGTTGATATGGTCTTGGCCACGTCATCGATCATGGCCATGCTGAGCTTGAGCAACTTGCCTTCACTGGTGTCAACGCCCAAGGCCTTGAGCCAATCTTCGTCCAATGCATTTTCTGTGTCGATCAACACAACAAAAATACCCTGTTCTTGTGCGTTCTTGATGATGTTGCCGGAACAGATGTAGCTTTTACCGGCACCCGATTCACCAGCAAACACTGTGACCTTGCCCAACGGAATACCTTTGTTGAAGTCACCTGAGATAAGATAGTTCAAGGCATAGTTGCCGGTGCTGATCCAGTCGGTAGGATCATTGAATCCTATACTGAGTCCATCGATGCTTTTGGTAATTTCCTTGCGGAACTTTGATACGTCAAATGGTTTATTGGCCATGATTGTTTTCCTCTTTCAATTTGTATAATTCTGTAAAAATCTTGCTGCTGTCAACACCACGTCTTTGATCCATCACGGCCAATTGGTCAAACGATCCGGAAAGATCTTGGTCAATTGGTTGTGTTATATAGTGCAACATGTTTCGATAACTATCTTCTAGTAGATATCCCGGATTTTCAGCAATACGTGATTCTAATTTCGTCTTTAACAAGTTTAACACATGATCAGGCAAATGCCTAACATTTAGGTATTCTGGAGTGAGTAATGCCCCGATTACAAAACTGTTGTTATGAAATCCCAAACCTTTTAAATAGTCCACACAGTCAAACACGCTGTTGTAATTTAGCAAAAACCAAAGCATGTTGAAACTTATTTTGTGACCCAATTGATTGATTGTTTGTAAATTCGTCAAAAAATCTTGCCAACGGCCTCCAAATCTGATGTATTCAAATTCTTCTTCTTGAGTTTCCACACTCACAGTCCAATGTACATTTTTAAATTTGCATACAGCATCAAACACACCGGTATCAACCCTACTGAGATTGGTGTTTATCCTCAGATTGACGTCGGGATCCAGTTGTGCAAGCAGTTCTAGATTTTCTTTCATCAACAAGGGTTCACCACCGGCTAGATACACATGTTTCAATTGACCAGCATGATCATGGATATATTTTTTAAAATCGGCCAGCTGAGTTGCCGAGGGTGTCTCTATTTTGAAATTTAATTCATCAGCCCAACGGCTGCTAAAACTGGCATTACAATACACACAGGCAAAATTGCACAAATTGGTCCAGCGTACATCAATGGTTTGCAAATCAAAATTACCAATCTGATAGGTATCAACTGGTGTACGTTTGAATTCGCGTATGTAAAAAATACGGTCGCTAATAATATCAAACCCTTCTTTGCCACGTTCCAGATCATAACAGGTATGACAACCGGCAGCCGGTTTGTTTGCTGTCATGTTGGTTTGCTTGCTCATGTTGTCAGGACCTGACATTATTTCTTTGATAGGTGTATTTTTAATATTGCCCAGTGTTCCTGTGGCTCTATCACTGCGAATACAATTTTTTACAGTTCCATCAAAGTTGTACATCAATCCAGTCCAGGGCAACGGACAAAAATGTCGATTGGTCAAAATATCCTTGGGTGTCATTTGTTCAATGCCCCAAGAGAAATATCTGGAATAGACAAATTGTTGGTTTCTGCCAGATCAAATAATTTTATCAGAGTGTGTGCCCAGTTGGTTACATCAGCCGCCGGAGGTACTGTTTTGTCGCTACTGGTCGCAACATTTCCGGGCCTTACTACAGTCAATCTAACTCCCAATCGACGGTTACGTATTTGCTTGACTGCTTCTTCCAATGCAACTTTTTGTACACGATAATGATCCATGCCCAGGCCTGGAAGGACCGATACCGGGTCTTGTGTCATCATGGTACTGATCACCACGATATGTTTTTTGGTACCTTGCCAACGATCGACCATTTCAAACAACAATTCAGTCTGCGAATATCCAGCTTGGGCATTGTTGACAAAAACATCGCAAGATTCAATTTGATCACAGATCTTGGGAGTGTTGCGAATATTGTTGCCTTCTCGCTTGCTCAATCCTAGAATTTCATAGCCGGCACTGGCATATTCATTGGCTAATGCTTGTCCTATTCCAGCTGTGTGTCCAGTGATGGCTATTTTCATCATGATACTCCGGTTAATTTTTTAAAAAATATTTTTCATACTGCAAACATCAAATCATGTGATGTTTCGCAATTGATGTTGTTGACTGATAAATTTATCTAGTTCTTGTTGATTGTTTTTATCTACTGCTACCATATTGTCAATGACTCCACGATAGGGTTCTGTCAGTGTATTTGTGTATTTAACATTTAATTCATCCGGCGTGTTCAACAAGGCCCACGAGTGCAACAACTCGTGTTCGTTGACAAACGCACGGATGTTGTCAAAATCACCGATATTTAACGCACTCACTGTGGTCCAGGTGTTCAATTCGGTCAATGCCATTGACTTGTAGGTCATTAGATTTTTGTAAAATTTATCCCATTTGATTGGCCAACGCACATAATCGTGTACCGGACCAATTCCGTCTAAACTGACTGTGACCGTGACTTCAATACCTTTTTTCACAATGTCTTCCAGTTCAGCAATTACCAACGAACAATTGGTATTGACTCTGACGCTTTTGACATTTTCTGGAAGATTAGACAATATATTTTTGTAGTTTTTGCTGGCACTGGGCTCTCCACCGTTGATGTCCAGATGCACCACTCGATCCAATGGCAAAGACCAAAAACGCCGTGTGTTATCAATGATAGGATAATCTAATGTTCGTAAACTGCCAATTTTTGTACTCAACCGTTCGTTGCAGGTCAAACAAGCACTGTTGCACACATTGTCCAATACTCCTCCTACCGTTAGATAGTTTTCTTGAGTTTGTTTTTTGTCAAATTCGATAGCGTTGAGTCGAATACTTGTTTGATTGATTTCTTCGGTTTGTTTACATCTGGTGCATTCGATGGGCCACCGATTTTGTTCAAATTGTTCTTTGATATCCGCCAGCCAGTCACTTGAGTCCATGTCCTCCAACGAATCAAATTGCCGTATGTTGATCATGTGACCACATCGGCTGACTGTGCCATTGTGATTGAATCTAACAAAATGATCTAGTCTAGGACAATGCATAGGTTGGATTTAAAATTTTTTGTGCGTGCCCAACCACATAATCATATGCCTCAGGGTCGGTAGTTTTTATATGTTGCATGAGATGATCAAAGCTCATTGATCGACCAATGCAACCGACTAACACGCAGTCTATTCGATGATACATTTCGTTGTTTTTTATCTGGCCGACTTGAGTGATCAATCTGTTGGTCGCCGGTTCAATACCTCTTGGTTTTGTGTTGAGAGTTGTAATGGTATCAACGGCTGTCATTGGTAAAAAATTCAATGTTGCATCTGCATTCAAATATCTTGACAAATTTATTAACCATAAAAATTGTGGGCAATAATGTCGATTTAGATACAAATAATTTAACGCAAACCATTCTACTGTGCTGTGATCAAGCCCAGGATTGTCCCTGATCGTATGCTGTATGAATGTATTGATTCCTGAAATCAATCTATCCTGTGGATCTCTCAAAATTACATCAATACTGTTAATTTTTTTAATTTGATCGTTTATTTTTATTCGCCAGTTATTTTCTTCAGCAGTGATAGATAAACTTGATCTACCATTTTTGAAAATTGGATACACATACCGCTGTGACGGTACAACTTCTATTACCTCACAGCGGTCTGGGAATATAATGTGATCTAAATACGATAACATTAGTTAGTGGTTTTTTGACGACTCCGGATCATGGCCAAGATGTCCTGGGTGTTACCAGCAGGTGCTTTGGCAACTACCGGTGTTGTGGCCACTGCTGGTTCGTCATCTTCATCGATGTCGCTGGCTACTGCACCAGAATTTGGTGCCACATAACCTGATGCCTGTGTTTTAACCACTGGTGCCGGAGCGTCATCATCTACTGCGGGTGTGGCACCGGCTGGAGCTGCTACACCTGCTGGTCTGAAGTATGCACCCCAACGTTCGATATCATAGCTCTGACCATCTACCGATGCTTCAAACATTTCTTTGATGACCTTGATTTCGGCTTCGGTTGGCTTTTTGGGCAAAAATGATCCAAGATCATACAGGCCGTGTTCGGCAATGGCTGCCTGTTCGGCTTCGGTCAAGGCAGATTCTTTACGAGCCCACTTGCTAGTGTTGTAGTCAGCAAATCCACCTTTGGCTGTTTTGCTGATAGTAAAATTCAAGCCACGCATCAAGTCTGTTGGTAATTCTTCCAATTCTGGATCCATCAGGGCACCTTTGATGATAGCAAAGATCTGAGGTCCAATGATAAATCTACGAATTGGGTTGGCTGGTGTTTTATCATCGGCCAAGGGATTGTCACGCACAAAGCCTTGGAAAATGTATGAACGTTTTTTCCAATACTTACGACCCATTTCTTCTAGGCTTTTGTCTTTGAACCAAGTGCGTACTTCGGTAAGCACTGGGCAAGTTTCTTGCCACATTTCCATACAAGGCACTTGCACGTAGACCTGTTTTGAGTCCATCTCGCCTTTGATGCCGTTGAATGGCAAACGAAGTAATTGTCGTTCGGCCCAAAAGAATGTGTTTTTGCTGTTACCATCGGGTAAGAAGCGTACAGTGGCGCTTTCACCTTCTGACATATTCCAATGAGGATAAATTGATCCATCTCCACCACCGGATCCACCTGTACCGGGTTTGTTTTCTGATGCCGCTAAACGGGCACGAATTTCTGATAAGCTAGCCATTTTATGTTGCCTTTCTAAGTTGATTTAAAATGTTGATTTAAGATTGCCTTAAATGTTGCCTTACAGCTGATTATACACTCTGCTGTCAGTGTTTGCTACTAAACTGGTTAAATTCATCTCACATCGTTTTTGATGTTGTTTAATTTGGACGGAAGAATAATCTTTTCCACAATGCTCACAACAAAGTCTACGATAATGAGTGCCTTTGCGAGCTTTGTTCATTTCTATAAACTGTTTTCTTCTTGCTTCGAGTGCCCCGGGTTTTTGATAGATCCAATTATTTTTACCAGATACCTTTTCTACTACCTTTGGCTGTTTCATGTGATGGCGATCACCAAGTTTACTTGCTACATTGCGAGCTATGAATTCTGGATCACTCCAAGGATGCGGACCAATGAAGTTGGCCCATTTTTGTTTTTGTGCTTTAGAAGCTCCAGGATTTGGTTTACCATAGCAATGATGGGCCTCGCCCTTTTTACCATAATGCGGATGGTCTTCTCCGTATTGTGGAGCAATGGATTTATTATCTGTTTGATTCAACCACTTATCATTCCCGACTACCTTCATGCGTTTCAATACACGATTTTCCCACAACCGGGCCGCTTGAGTATCATTAAAAGTTTTTCTTACCTGGATAACATCGGGTTCACCGTATTTGGCAATAAACTCGGCCACATGTTTTGATGAGGTTTTGTATGGATTCCAAAGGTCAGTTGGATCGCAATCTTGTGCGTATCTAACACCATAGTAGTTGATGTTTAATTTGGTCCATCGAATAAAGTATGTATATGGTTGCATTTGTTGTTGCCTATCTCTGTTGCCTGTTGAACGCATGTGTTACTATAGCATGCGTTCTAGTTTATTACAAGAATATTTATGAACGGGCCATGCCAGAAAGCTCTTTTAGGCGATCCAACCAACTGGTGTCTTTGCCCACTTCCTTCATTTTGCCTGAATGACCATAGATACCAGCCAACGGTGACTTTTCTTCCATGGCGGCCGGAGTTGGGTTCAGTCCAAATCCTTCTTCGTTGGTAACGGGCATTGAACTACCCCAGCACTCTTCTAGGCCATGTACCGGACACGGTTCACCGGCTTCGCTCATGTTGCATACAGCTTCGTCAGTAAGTTCATCACCAATGGCTCCGCCAATGGCCGATCCTATCGGTCCCAATTCTGCTCCGGCGATAGATCCGGCAACTCGACCAGCGACGTTGTCTTGTAACAGATCATTCGCCATGCCACCATCTACCGAATGTGGATCACGTTCTTCTTGGAAATCCGGATTGGGTTCCATACCTGCTTGGTCACGAGCCGCATTGTTGCGTAATTTGAACTGTTCCCATGGGCTTAGACTGGTTGATTGTAACCCTAAGTCTTGAGTGATTCTATCTGCGATCCACTGATGTGGGTCACCGGTACGAGCTTTTTGAACACCGTATGGCATGTCATCTTGGTAGTAGTCGTACAATGCATCATATAATTCTTCGCTGAGATTACCGGTTTCTTCAAAATCTCGAATATCACGTTTAAATGTATCAGCGATATGATCCAAGGTACTGCCGGTACTATCACGCAACACATTTTCTGTTAGTCCGGCGGCTCTGCGTAAAGAGTTGACTGCATCTTCTGCTATACCCATCTTGGCTTTTAACGCAGCTTTGAGTTTGCCTTGCTCGGTTTTTTCATCGTGATCTTTCCACCCCAGTGCTTGACCATGGGCAACTTCGTGTCCGGGTTTTCTCCTTCCAGCCAAAGTATCACCTTGTTTTTTGCCTCCAGCCATTTGAGCCCACTCGTCTCGACCGCCGGCAATACCGCCAGTTCGTGGGTGTCGGCTAGCGTATCCTGCTTCGGCCATGTCTTGTTCTTGATTGTCCAAGTCAGCTGGCAAGCTCTCAGGCGGATTCATTTCGGCATCAGCATCAATGTTTAATTGGTCAAGTACAGCACGCACATCAGGATGGTCGCCGAGTTCTTGCATGCGATCAAGTACCAGTTGACGACAGTCAGCATTAGGATCTTCTTGTGCCAGTGCATCCAGCTGATCAAATAGCTCATCGTCACCCAACAAATCATACAGTTGCTCGGTGGCGTCAGTGGCATCGGCGCCCACCGGTTGTTCTCGACTCATAAAATCTAACAGTTTCTTTTGAGCTTCTGGAGTGTCCGGTGTGCTCCAGGTTCCTTCTACCAGGCGATTGGCCCAGGCTTCAAATATGTTGGCTTCTTTCATAGCGTTTCCTTGTTGTTGTATACGAGCCAGCACAGGTAAGGCCTGCTCAATTCTTGCATCCAATGTCTGTTTGACAAACATGTGTTTCAAACTTTCAATTACCACATCCTGTTCGGTAAGGTCTATGGGATTCCATGATTCAAAATATTCGGCATATCCACGGCCGGTGCCAAGACGTTTGAGACTGGTCTTGAGTGTGTTGCGATATTCTGCAGCTTCTGACACCAGCTGAGCTGTATCTCCTTCCAACACTGTTTCTCTGGCAACACCGCGTTCAAATCGGCCCAGTACATTGAGTTCTTCCACTATGTCTACAATGTGTTGACCGCGAATGTCATAGGGCTTGCCACCTTGGCGTACATGTTCCAGCATGGCTCTACCACCAGCTAATTTAGTAAATGGCAACTTGTAACGCTCACCTTCTACCGTTTCGATAAACAGGCTTTCGATATAAAGATGGCGTGCATCAGCCTCATCAAGATCGCGTTTGTGACGGATCATGAGTCTGGCTTCGGTAGGACCCGCACTCCAGCTCATGTTTCGACGTCCTTGCCACGATTCAAACAGGCCTTCTTTGATCGCAGCCTGTCCTTGCAGGCTGTGTCTCAGTTGATTGATATTTAACGGTCTAAATCCGTTGAAGTTTGTTCTTGTAGCAAAGTGTCTCAGCTGTTCCATGAACGCAAACCACTCGTTTTTGTCTTCAGTGTCTTCCATGGTTTTGCCCAGATTATCGCCAAAGTACAATTCAAGGTCGTGTTCGGGTGTGAGCAGGATCACTGCTGTGCCGTAGTTTTTACCACGGCTGGAGCTCCAGTCAAAGGTAAACATGTCAGCTCGACTAACATCTTGTGCACCAGTTTCTGGATTGACCGGTGTTTTTCCCGTGCGGCTGTCGAGGGCCTGGAAGTTGTCGTAATCTCTAGTTGCCAGTAGATCGTAAAGTTTTTTTTCTGTGGTTTCTTTTGCCATGGTGTTGTATTTAGCGTATTGTTGATATGAACGGCATTGGTGGGATCACAATGTCTCCGTGATCTCTCATTTGCGTATCCATCTCTGTGTGATAATTTTGTAAAAGTTGCATCATACAAACTGCCAAAATAGTCGCCATTACTAAATCGTCATTTTCTCCTGGTTTGGCCGCATAAGATACACCGTGTGCTACGAAAGTTTTTAATTCGCCAATGAGTGCCGAAGATCGTAGTTTCATTCTATTTGTTTCAATAAGAGTTTTTAATTTTGAGCAGGCTGTGATCTTGCTTTTAGGCGTCGTGTTAAATCCTTTACGATATCGTCTTCCGTTATTTTTTCCACTTTCGCTAAGAAAGTATCCTTGTATGTTTTCTTCACCGTATTGTGCAATAGAGATAAGAACTGCCTCGCCAATGGTGTTGTTTTCCACACTGTAGTAAATATTTTCTGGAGCATTTACAAAAGAATTGATATACTTACATATATCTGCTAAAATTTTAACCTGTTCTGGAATTGTAGTTCGATTATGTTTCCATTCTCCAATTTGTGTAGTGGTATTAGCTTCAAAAATTTGTATAGCAGCGTTATCCCCTCCGGTTCCAAGGCTTGGATCAAGCGCCACCACATATATTCTTCCAGCCTTTGGATTTTGGAACCATCTTACTTGACCTGTTCTATTCACTGGCTCAATTCCCACTAGTTCTATCAATTTGGCCGGAGCAATCAAAGATTCATCAGCTAAAATAAATTCGCAACCCATTTCACGACGGAATCTATCATCGCCCAGTTGTGCTCGCTGTTCTGAGGCCCAACGTTCATCTCTATCTGGATGTTCGTTCCAGTAACTACGATAGGCTCTAAATCCGTTGATGCCAATTTCTGTGGGATTGCCATACTCATCTTCACACCGGTTGGCACCTTTCCACAATAATGCAAACTGATCTTCGTCGCTGTTTGGTGTGCTTGTGATAATAGCCTTACCACCAGTGGCCAAGGTAGGGCTTATGGATGTCCAGAATTCTTTGGCTATGGTGGGTCGCACAAACGCAAACTCGTCACAGTATAGCAAGGATATACTCATACCCCGGCCGGTGTTTTCAGTTGTGGTGGTCGATACTATCCTTGACCCGTTTTCAAAATCCAGATTACCTTTGTTGTAGCTGGTCACTCCGGCACGAATATGATCCGGACACAGCTCGTAGGCATAACGGATACGTTGCATGATCTCTTGTGAGCCAGTATATTTGTGCGCGGCGATCAGGATGGTACTGTCTGGATGGAACATGGCCATCCATAACAGGTATCCAGCAGCACTGGTACTTTTACCGGTCTGTCTGGGCATCATGCTGATGCTGAATCTATAGTTGTGATAGGTATGTATCAGGCGTTTTTGATAGTCAAAAGGATGATACAGCATTTTGCCCTTGGTTGGGTGCTGTATATGAAAGAAATGATCCATGAAGTATTCAGGACCAGTCACCGGATCGGCACAAGCCACAAACTCGGTCAACTGTTGTTCAGTAAATGATTGTCGCCGATACGGAGCCTTGATCAGAGTATTTTCGTCTAGTGCCATAATAAACTTTCTAGTTCGGGCCAGCACACGGCAAATTGCCCGGCTTGATCAGGATGATATTCAGATTCCAATCTCTGTATGTATTGGTCCAGTTGTTCCAGAGTTGCTGGATTGGTCTGGGTTTGATTTTGATAATGTGTCAAGGCTGTGTCAAAGAACTGTTGATCCAGTGCGTCAACTTGACAGGTTTCATACATGAGTTTGATTTCATTTGCGGCCAACTCGGCTATTTCTGATCCGTATGATCGTGGATCTAGCAGGCTCGGATGATGTAAACTTTGCCATTTAATTGTTAGTCCACGTTCTTGACTAAAGTTTTTGATTTCACGCAACCTTGTGGCAGTAAACAAGTTGTAGACCGCGTGTATGCCTCCCCAATGTCCTTGATTACGCATGAGATCCTGCACTAGATCAAGATTGTGCAGTAGCTTTTGCCATGTGGCTCCATAACGCACATATTCAAATCGATCTTGAACATTTTCAAAACTGATACTCCATCCTACTCTGGATCGCTTGGCCAGTTTTTGGAACACAGCGTTATTTTCCAAATCTGCGGCAAGGTTGGTAATAATAGTGACCACGCAATCGTCAGGAATCACATCTAGCAAACGTTCATTTTCTTTCAACAACAAAGGTTCGCCGCCAACCAAGGCAACTTCTTGTACTTGATTGTAGTGTTTTTTGATGTAGTTGCACACCTGTTCATAGTAGTGTCGAGTGCCCGATACTACCGGTTGCTTTAATATACCGGCCCATTTTGAGCTGGCATTAGGATCGCAATAGTTACAACTCAAATTGCAAGTGGTGTTCCAACGTATGTCTATGATAGAAGGAAATTCAAAATCTCCAGCAGACTCAATAGCGAAATTGTCATTGACTGTGTTGTGCCAAACTCGTTCGCTATCGCCGCCAGCGGTTTCTCTATTGATACAGTTTTTACAATATTGATCATGTAATTGACCCAGACGCACAGTGTCCTGTATTTCACGCAACACAGGTCCATTCAAGATTTGTTCAATGGTCAGATTGTTGAGATTGCCCAGCATGTTAGGGTTGCCAGCACAGCAAGTTTTGACATCTCCACGTGGGTTGATGTGCAAGCCCCGCCAGGGGGCCGCACAATAGGTTTTATTCATACTGTAATTTATGACTACAGGTATTACTTGCCTAAATTAAAACGCATGCCGGTGGCTTGTTCTACAGCAGTCATAGTGGTTTGATACTTGGGCAAATCTGCTACTGGCAGTGCAGTATTAGGCATCATATAGGCCATCACTTGTCCAGACTGTTTGTTGATGATGATCTTGTAGAGTGCATCAGGAACTCCTACACCGTTACCGATGGTTTTGTGTCCAGGGTTGTAAATGCCGCCCGAAATGATATAAAAATCGCCGCCCTTGCTGGCCCAATCACGTTCCCAAGTTTCCAACTGTTTCCAGATACCTCTGTTGTTGTTGGCCACTTGTGGTACCATGTTTGACAGGAAAAAACTTTCGCTCATGATGGCATCGTTCTGTGTGTTGTTGCCAGCTGGAGCCATGTGTCCGCGATCGTAGATGTTGCCGGCCGTGGCATAGTCGGCCAACTGTGCCTGGCACTGTGCAGCCACACCGGGATCGGGTCTGAAGTTGTCTTTGCGTTTGGCCGGACCTGACATAGCGGCCACAGTCAGGTGTTCAAATACGGCCACAGGTGCCTTGACATCACAACGATGTATCACAGCATAGTTGGTTTTACAAAGTTCTTGATCACCTGGGTGAGCTTGATATTGTGGTGTGCCGTTCACAGTAAACTGTGGGCACTGGGCATTGATTTGTGCCTGTGCTGCAACTGATGCAAACAGCAGTGCGGCTAATACGATAATTTTTTTCATGGTTGGTCCTTTTTTGTTATTCCACTTTGTGAGTGGTATTTACCTCAGCAAACGGAGGTTCCTGCTCGGGTCTTATATCTTTGTACAAGGCTCTATTGCTTAGTATCTCTACCCAGGTGTCGGCGTCGGCCTGGTTTAGTTTCCAAAAATCAAAAGTCATGTGGCTGGCTACCGGTCGCACAAACAGGGTATTTTCCCAAGGTATCACCATTTCTTGTGCTGTGGTACGCATTTTTTTACGCTCAGTACTGGTACGCATCACGTTCAATTGCGGATTGTCCACCATGATCTTGCACAGGCCATCGATCATGTCTTCAGGTGTGCGTGCAGTTTCCACTACGATTTCGGCCTGCACCCGGCGTGCTTCACTGCTGATACGGCTGAGATCTTGGCTTTCATCGATGCCACGTTGATAACCGGCCCAGGGCAACCATATGCCATGATTGGTACGGGCCACGGTTTGGTCGGTGGGTATTTTCCTCAAATCATAACGATAGCGTCCGGCACGATTTTTACAACTTTCCAACAGATACAGTTCTTTTCGATCTAGTATAACGCTGTTGCCGGTCAGTCCCAATCGAGCACACTCACGGGCAGCATCAAATGCTGTGGCCTTGAGCAAGGCTCTGCGTATGCGTTCGCCGTCGGGGCTTTTTTCTTTGGCACTTTTGGTCACTTCTTTTTCGTCATCTTGTACCATGAGGCTGGCCGACAGTATGGCTACACCTTGACTGTTGATACCTTCCGAGTACTGTGTGACATCGTCTTCAAACAACAGGCGTTCTATGCCGGTATCTTTATCATGATAACGATTGAATGATATTTCGGGTGTGTAGTTGCGGTCGCGATTTTTCACCGCCACCCAGCCGTGAGTATCAAAATGTCGGGCTATGATCACACACATTATCTTGCATATCCTTTGAATGGTCGCATAGGACTGGTTTGATTTACGCTTTCGGGTTCGTGGCTCTTGTGGCTTCCCACACTGGCCAGGCCTCCACCATATCCGGTCATTTCTAATGCACGGGTCACAATATCTTTGACATCTACTTCAGGACCTATTACTACCGAATTTTCGCCAAAAGCACTTTCAGGGTGCCATTCTGGAAAATTATCAGCACCGCCATCTTTTTCAGCCCGAGCTCGAGCTATGGCCGCGCCCAATCTGTAGGTACGATAACTGTCGTTGTTACGGATGCCTGGTAAAAAATAAGCATGCTCCAGCGGATCTCTAGTATAGGCCGGCAGACGTGTTTGTTGACCTTCGGTAACAAATTCTCGAGCTCTCATCGACTGTATCCTGTAAATTGGTTTACTGGGCTAACCCTGTGTGTGTCTGGTGGCTCTTGACTACCTTGATAGGCCATGTGTTTTACAGTGTGTCCCATTTTTTTCATGGCTCTAGTAATTTTATCGTGTTCGGCTTGGGTGTAGGCATTGTACATGGGCATGTTTGAGGCCCAGGAATGCACATCGGCTTTTTCTAGATCATCTGGGTGCATACCGCTCAACATGGCCATACGATAACTATCGTAAGTGCGTCCATCATAGAATCTGTCTCGATTGCCGGGAATAACGGCACCAGGATTGGCGTGTTGGAAGCTGTGATCTATCTTGCTTCGTCGCCCTTCGATCACGAACTCGCGAGCTCTCATCTGGGATAGCCCTGAAATCCTTTTACAGGACTGATTCGATGCACATGATCGGGTTCAAGACTGCGATGATCGTCGACAATTTCTCCACCGTCGGTGGGCACAGTGGCCATGGCCTGCCGGACCATGTTGTGTTCTTCTTCGGTATAAGGATGTATGCTGTTGTATTTTTCGTACCAACTGCTGCTGTCAACATTGGGTATCTTGCCGGTCCCCTTGCCGTCGGCACAGGCTGTGGCCATCATGAGACGATTCAAATGATAGATACGATCGTATCCACCAGGATCTCGAGCTAGGTGCACACCTTTTTGGACCTGGGCATGGTCGTGATGCATCTTGGCCTTAGGTCGTTGACTGAATCTTGCCTCACTTACAAATTCTCGGGCTCGCACGGTTATACTCCTGAAGAGTTGAATACGCTATGCTGTGCTGAACTTTGTGTGCCAAGTTCTTTGGCAGTAAATGTACCGGTCACAGTGAGTTTGTTGCCAGCTCCAACGTAGATCTGTCTTACAACACCGTTTGGTATGGCTACAGGAGCACTGTAAATGTTGCCGACTGCGGCAGCAGAACCCAGTGCAGTAGCATAGACCTGATAGGTCACGCTGTTGTCCAAGGCGGCTATTTCGGCCTTGTCTGTGTACCAGGTAATATTACCTGCCGAGCTAACTACGTTTGCTTCTGCCATAATTTATTTTCCTTTGTTTACCACGCACGACATGACCAGTAACGGGCTTTTAGGCGTGATCCGGGATTCTCACAATGATGTCTTGCTCTAAAACTTTTTCTATGTGCGGGACTGCTTTTTTTGATTCTCATGTTGGGATCGCCAAAGTTTACTTTTTTGATGTTGCCGGTTTTTGGATCTCTCACATATACTTTAGATTTTTTTACATCGCCCTTCATGGGTTTGCCTAACGGCACTTCTCTACCATGATACTTGGCTTCGTCCATATGCTCTTCTGCACCAGCAGCACCATCAACTGAAAATATAGTTTGACCTGTTTTTTGATCAACAACTTCAGTTTCAATATCGTCGTGCTCGGCCCATTCTATAGCTTCTTTTTCGGCTTCTCTTAGACTGTTAGTAGTCAATATAACAGCATCAAGGAATCTATCAAGTAAAACAAATTTGTCCGAAGTTGATTTTCTGTAACCCATTTCTTCGTAATTACCGCCACGATTTTCACCAACTAAGGTACCGTAGCCCATGGTTTCAAGTATTACAGCATCATCGGATTCTTGATCACTCAGCAGGTTCCAGGATTCTAACACGGATACAATCTCTGGGTTGGAATCCAACAGGATACAGTCTTCCACTGTTTCCAAGATATAAGATTCCACCAGGGTTCCATCGGCCAACTCAATGGCAAATTCGTCGCCCTCGGCCGGATGGTGCATCCAGTGTTCACTTTCGGTGATGTAATCTCTTAAGGCTTTCATTGACCTTTATAATCCTTGTATAGTTTAAACAGGCTACGTTCAAGAGTAACGTTTTCTTCCATGGTGCTCATTCTACGACGCTGACCGGCTATGACTGGGATTGTGGTCTGTCCGGTTGATTTAGGACCATTCAAGCCGCCACTGAATCTGCGTAAATGTGGATCATCGGCATCTACAGTTTCTGTATCGGTTGGCCAATCTGGATGATTCTCGTTGGCTGTAGTATCGCCGTAAGCTTCTTCAACAGTGTCACAGCCACATGGTGACTCACCACATGAACTACAACCAGCATGACCGCCCATGCCAGCTAACTTTAGGATTTCAGCCAATTTCTCAGCATCATCACCGTCAGCACTGACATTGATTGATTTTTGACCTTCGGCATTCATGTTTAGGCTTACATTCATACCTTCGTTGAGTACGCTGGATAATTTTTTGTCAAAACTTTCGGCGATAGCACCTTCGTATACGCCTTTGCCAAATGACATGCCTTTGGCCTTGGGTGCAGCATTGGCCACAGGTGCTACACTGCCGGAAGTTGTTGTTTCGTCAACTTTTGGCTCCCATTCGCCTTTTTTCTTTGCGGCAGCTTTGCGTTCTGCTGTCCAATTTTTGTCTTTCTTGTCATCATACTCGATGTCTTTGGCAACCTTCTTGCCAGCATGCTCAGCACGATCGTCTTTTTCAGCTGTAGATTCTTCTTCCATCTTGCTTTTCTTCATACCATAACTGGCACCCAAAGCCTGATTGATACGTTCTTTTTTGCTCTTGCCAGCAAACTTGGGATTCTTGCTGTGTACAAAATCATGTATCACTTCACCGGTTGGTGTATTTTTAGTAATCTTCTCGGCAATACGGATACCTTCTTGACCGGTTTCATGTTCGGCATTACGCTCGTGTTGTGACAACATGTAATCGCTAATGCTGGTCATCATGCCTTTGATCTGGCCTACTTTTTCGATAATCCAGGTCGGCAAGTTTTCGCTGTCTCTCAAATGCTTTTCAAGTTCTTGAGCATGACGGATCACGGTATGCATGTCGCCCTTGACTTCGTCGCCTTCTTGATCGTATTCGCCACGATTGATTAGAGGAATTTCCATTTCTTTGACAGTACGACCACCTTTATGCTTCCAAGCCTTGGCTGTTACACGCTCAGGGCCTTTGGCTGGTCCCTTAGGACGGCCTTTTTTCTTTGGCTGATCGCTCGTAACTTCTTCGTCGTCATCTTCTTTGTGACGGCGAGTATATACTGTACCGGTGCTGATCTTTTTCTTGTCAAAGTTGCCAGTACCTTCCCGATCGGTTTTCATTTGTTTACGGGCTTCTGGATCAAACGCTGTACCAGTGCTACGCTTTTTGTCAGCGGCAGCTTTTTTCATTGTTTCTTTTTTGTCACCATCATGATCTAGATCGATATAATCGGGTTTGGCTTTGGCCTCATCCATTGGCTCTTCTTTGCCGGTCACAAATGCTTTGATACCTTTGGCCACATTCTTTAATGGATGCTCTTTGGCACCAGGCTTGAGATTTTGTACACCAGGAACTTGTTTTAAAGAACTGTGACGTGCTTTTTTCATTTCTCGTTCTTGACGTTCTATGTCAAGATTTTTAAATGCGCCTTCTTCCATGCCCATTGGATCGGCTTCTTTGACTGGATATGTCTTACCACCCACACGAATCTTTTCGCCTTTTTGGATGCCATCTGCTTTGGCTTTGGCCACTGCACCACTAAATGCATTGCCTTCGTTGCAACTGCATGGTGAGCAATCACAGGTAGGACAATGTCCTTCTTCCAAGGTACCACTGGTACTGCTGATACTTTCGTGCTTGGCAGCATTTTTAAACATGGCCGCGGCAGCAACACGCTCGCCGGCTTCTTTGCTACCGTAACGCTTGGCGGCATCACCGGCAACTTTTTTAAACATTTTGCCAGGCTTGCCAATGTCTTTGCCAGCACGAGCCTGTTTGGCCAGTCCACTGCGTTCGCCTTTGCTCAGCAACTTTTTGCCAGTATCGTGTGCTATTTCACTAACGGCACTCTCGGCGATATCTTGACGACTGTCGATGTCGTTTAGGCGTTTGTTTATGTTGTGAAAAAAGTTATCCATGGTTTATCCTCTTGGTCGGTTGCCAGTTGCTGGCTTGGGTGGCAACTTGATCGTGGTCATTGGACTGTTCTTGCCCATGGGTAGATCGTTAGTTGTTTTGGCCGCTGGTGTCTTGCCACCAGCCACAGTGAAGTCGCTGCGATAGGCATTTTTGAGCACAGCATGGTTGTTATATTCGGTGCTGTAGTCTTTGTACAAGGCTTTTTGTTCCTTGTCAGGTGCAGGGAAATCGGTATCAGTTAATAAATCTTTGTTTTGTTCTTCAATCTTGGCACGCTCGGTATCCATGCTGTCTTCGTATGGTGTAGTGAGCATGCGAATACGATTGGGATCAAACATCAACAGCTGAGCTATCTGTTTGATCTGTGGTTCGATGGCCGGATAACGGAATTCCACATCCACATGTGTCACACGGTCATTGTCAAACGCTGGAAAATCTGCAGGTTTGGCCTGTACTGGTGTGGTTTTTGGAGCTGAGATTTTGACAATATCAAATTGTTTGAGTTTCTCTTCCATGTCTTTCATGAAGTTTGGAGGAGTGTCGCCTACAACTTTGATGCGATAATTGTAGGTTCTTTCTGATTCAGCGAGGTATTCTTGAAATTTTTTCATACGTTTTTCCCTATATGATATTTATGAACTTTTGTCTTTTTGATCTCTACTGCCAATCAAGCGTTCCAACAAATCATTGCGGCTCAGGATCTGCCCTTCGGCAGTGGGCAACTGTTCTTCCTTGACGGCTGTTTGATCCAAACGAGCTTTTTTCAACTGTAGATCAATCATTTTTAATCGTTTGTTCAGCTTGGTAGTCTTGGCTGTAAGAGCATGCCCTAGCATGGTTCCAGCCACTGCAAACAGTTCGGCAGCAAATCTCGATTCTACTTGCATGCCAAGATCACTGAGATCCTGATAGCTCTGTTTGGCCAACTCGGCCAGCTCATCCAGTTCCTGATCGCTGGTGTCAAGATCACGCACGGCCGGCAATGCCAAATCAATTTTGTCTATGTTTGTGTCAATGGCCACGATGGCCGCACGAGTTTGTTCTACAGAGAGTGTGGGTTCATCAGGTTCCGAGACAGGGTCGAGTCGATCGAACTGAAATAATTCTTCTAATTTCTTTGTAATTTTGGATCTCCTTTTTCCATCCAAACTCGTTTACCATTGATAATTTTCCAAGTTTTTCCATTATTTGCTCGACCGTATTTGATGATTTTTTCTTCTTGTGTAAGAGATTTTTTGTATTTAGAACCTCCGATACTTACATTTTTTTTATGTTCGTCGCTAAGAGTCCTTCCTGTTAATGCCTCGCTAATCTTTTTAGATCTTTCAGGAGTATAACTGTCGGGGCGACAACAAGAATTTTTCATACGAGAAATTAATTCATCGGGTGTTAATTTAGATATAAGCTCTTGTTGAGCTTTTTTGATTAATTTTTTAGCTGATTCCGATTGAGATTTTAACCAGTTTGGATGTCCTATCATTTTAGACGAATGTTTTTGAGCAGAGGCAGATCCTGCTACCATACCTCCGCCACTTCCTTCTTCGGGTTTAAGATTTGCCCATTCTTCACTTTCAACAACGTTCCATAACTTGCTATAATATTGACCCCAGTGTTTGAGTTCTTCTTCGGTTGAACATTCTTTTAATATTTCTGTTTCTACATTGTATCCATATTTTTTGATATGATATTTCCAATATACCCCAGACCCCTTGTAGTTGTAGGGATTTTTTGATATAGTTTTTCCTAAATATTTTAAACCAGTTTCTTTGTGAGTTTTTTTATAGAGATAATGGGTCATAACCTATTTACCGCGTTTTTTACCGCCTCGGTGGAAAATGTCGTCTTCGGTTATGATCCTGAAAAACAGGCCATTCTGTTTGCACCAAGCCTGGGCGGCTGCCCACTTGCAGTAGTTGATGGCCACCTGGGCACGATCGCGTTGGCTTTGTTTTTCCAGCAAGCGACTCTGGCTGCTGGGTTTGATTTCAATCAGTTCGGCTCTAGTAGTATTGTTGGGCCCGCGGTAGGTTACGATAAAGTCGGGCACATAGGTGGTCATTCGACCAGTGAGCGGATGACGATAGGGTATCCTTACTGGTTCGCTGGCCCATTGTATTATGTTGTTGTTGTCGTCGCAAAAATTCATGAAGGCCCATTCCCAACTGCTGCGATATTTGGGCACACCATTGCCGGCATATTTTTGGGCGTTTCGTACTGTGTAGGGACCTTGTGCAAATTTAGGCATAGATTACCTTAACTGCGTATGTTGTGTGCCACATAGTAATTGGGTTGTGTGGCCAAGTTTAATCCTAATAAGGTGCTGGTACTGCGAGTGGCATTGAGGTAATAGGCCAAGCTCAAGGTTAGATCTGGGCCTGTTTGTCCTTGTATCTGCTCTAGCAAGGTCAAGACCGGTGTGCCACTGAGTTCGGCTGTTCTAAATAAACTAACAGTAAAATTTCCAGCTGCTTCGCCGGTGCCAAACACACTGCGAAAATAACTGTTGACCACATCATAGGTATCAACTGGCACATAGGTTTCGTAACCGTAAAATTGATCAAAGATTCTTACCGTGGTATCTTTGTTAGGGTTGGCGTAGTTTACTGTGCTCACGGATCAAAATCCCAATTGTGATTGTACTGTGGTACCGGTTGATAAACGTGGTGCACTTGGAAAAAACTGTCCGTTACCGGCATTGATTGCCTGTCTTACACTGCCGGTGAGACCTTGTTGTGCCACATTGGTAGCAATGTTTTGAATTTCTTGTCCGGCCACTTGTGCAAGATTTACATTTTTGAATGTGTTATAAGCAGTACCGGCAGTTTGCACAGCACCCAATACATTTTGCAATCCACCTTGGCCTGATGCCAACGCCTGTAGATCGTCGGTAAATCCTTCTACTGCATCAACGATACCACCTTGACCAAACACTGTGGCTGTTCCGCCAGGCCTTGATAAGCTGCTCTTGGTTGTATCGTAGTGTGATGGGTCAGCAAATCCAACCACAGCATTGCTAGGAGTAGCTCCGCCAACAGGGCCGCTGTTGTATTTTACTGTTTCGTATGCAATGGTCAAAGTATGGCTCATGGTGCCGCCACCTTGACTGTAATCGTATTGGTCACTTTTCCAATCAGTGATGATCGGATTGATCAACACATAAGATGCAAATCTTTTTGCTGCCAGGCCATAAATGGTTATATCATTGAAAAATCTGGGTTTGCCGTTGTTTTGACCATCTGCTGTGCCTGGACTGCTATCAGCATATCCTTCGCCTATAAAACCCCAATCGGTGTTTTGTCTACCACTATAGGTGTCGGCGGTATTGTAGCCAAACCCATTTTGTAATGTGGCCGACTTGCCGAGGCTTCCGCTTTGATTGGGCACATTGTTGTAGCCGTAGGTTGGGTCTTTGTAATAGTAGGTATAGTAGTTGTACCAGAGATTTCTTATAAGATCGCTTTGATCATCGTGCAAGGTGATAGTGACCGGTTGATAGTTGATCTTGGTCTGTACCACTCTTTTGCGATTGTATTGATTTAGTGTTTCGTTGGTGATCTGGAAACTGGGGAGATCTGCAGTCTTGACCATGAGGCCTATGCTGCTGATATCATTGTTTTGGAATTGACCTTGTAATGCAGGAATCTGCCCTATGTTGACATTGAAATAGCAATGAAATAGGTACTTGGTTCTAGGAGTAAGCTCGTAGTTGTTGGTCCTAAAAGTCTTGCTGGCGTGACTGTAATCTTTAAGACCGTTGGTACCAAAAAATCCCTGGAGTATGTTGTCGCCAAATGAGGCCAAATTGGTCATAGCGAGCGATCAGTTATTGTGCTACACCAACGCCTGTGGCCACATCACCCAATGTTCTACCAACTACTGCACCAACGCCTTGTCCAGGCGGATTCTGTACGGCATTGTCAAAGCGTATGGTCAACGCAATTTGAGCTGCTTCATTAGTTCCATAGTTCATGTCGCCGTAGTTGACTCCTTGCAGATAGCAACCAAGTATGTTCCAGGTTTCCAATGCAATCGGAACATTGTTGCCGTTGCCACCATCAAGTACTTCAAACACAGTGGTAAACTTGTAGTCAATACCAGAACTGGCTGAACTCATTTCAGCAAAGTCTAATTGTTTCTGTAACTGTTCGCCAACCAATCTGCTGACATTGCCAGCAGCGTCATCACGCAGGTTGCAGGTGATATCTTGCCAACTATACTTGCCGGCCAGCTTGATTGTGCTGTTGTAGATAGGAAGATCAATATTTTCAAATGTCACATTGGGACGTTGGAAATCAACCACCTGTTTGGTCAATTCTGTTACCGGTGTCGATACTCCAAAGTTCTGGAAGCTCACTCTAAAGCGATACTTCAGTTTTGGCATCAACAAGCCTTGGTTAGTGGTGCTTTGATCACTGGCCAGAGGCACGGTCATATTTGTTAATGATGATGTAGCCATTTTTCTTTAATCTCCTAGTTACTGTTATTTATGGCACTGAGCCAGGACAAAATTTTGGCCATTTTGTCCTGATTCATTATGCTAATGTTTGTGCCTGAATTGTTCCTGTGTTCTGTATACGTACTGGTATGTATATAAACTCAACAGCTTTGACCGGCTCAATGGCTATATCTACCCATAGTTCGTTGGCATCGATTCTGGCTGGTGTGTTGTTTGTAAGATCACACACAACCAAGTAGTCATAGATACCGCGCTTGGCCACCAAATCAATCATCAAGTTAGTGATACTGTTGGTAATTTGATTGCGAGTGATAGTGTCGTTTGGTTCAAATAGATAAGTCTTACCAATCTGTGACAATCTGGCACGTAGATAAGCGACCAATCTGGCCACATTGATGCGATCCAGTGCTGTGGCTGTGCCTTGTAGGGTATGGTTACCAAAGTTGGTAATACCCACTCCTGGTATAAAGGTAATTGGATTGATGTCGTTTTGATACAACACATCACGTAGACTTTGGCTCACACCCAAAGGTGTAAACTCACCGGTCTGTGCTACGATATAACCAATCTGTGTGGCATTGTCTACTACACCACGACGTGTACCAGCCGGTGCCAACCATGGATAGCTTACTTCGTCGCTGCGTATGATCGTACGCAACATCATGTGGCTTGGTGCAGTTACTACCAGATTACCGCTTAAATCTGTAGTGGTACAGCTTGGATAAAATGCGCCAGCATAAGCATCGCCACTGTCAAGATTACCATCAGCAGTAGCTAAACCTAAGCCGTTGTTATTACCAGCCCAGGTCACGATGTCATCTGGTGTTAATCTTAGCGGAGTATCAACTACTACAAATCCAGTCTGACCACGATCTGTATTGAGTACTGCCAAGTTAGGTGCCAATTCTGGGTATTGCGGGCAGGCCAATAAGTTGAACTGATTTTGTTCTTCTCTGATGGTTGTATTGCTGTCAATTCCACTCTTGAGAGCTTTTACAATAATAGCTCGCTGTGCTTGACGACCCATGTATGCACTACCATCTGGTCTGTTGCCGCTGGCTGTCAACCAGGTATTGGTCACAGTGATCGGAGTCCAATAAACATTGGTTCCTGTGGCTTGACCGGTATTGGCCTTGAGACAGATGTATTCGATACCACCATCAATCACAAGATTACCAATGCTGTAGGCTGTGTAAGCGTTCCAGGCATAGGCCGGATATGTGGTAGTATTGAAATAGTTTGATTCAAATGTCTTGACATTGAATCCGCTTCTTCTAGTGTTCCATAACAAAATACCATCTGGATATAGAGCTGGATTTGGAGCGTCTGGATCAAGATAGTTGCTGGTCAACAAACTGGTGATTGTTGGCAATGGATCGGCCACAGGATCTGTGGTTCCATTTGGTGCCCAACGTGCATCTGCAAACAACACCCCACTCGAAGTGGTCTGATTGGTGTTGTCAATTTGTACCCATTGATCTTGTCCGGTGACACTTTCCCAACGATTGATTACTGGATACAGATCAAGATTGCTGATGTCAATCCAGAGGTCGCCATACACCAATGGACTTTGTGCTGTGTCATTTTGTGTAGTCGGTGCTGTTACCGAAATCTGTGGCCCGCTGGCATTGGTCTGGCTGAGATCGTAACCACGGAAATCGCTGTTGACGGTCTGATAACCCACCCACTGTCCATTGTTCTGGATCATGATATCTACCTGTGTGGTATCGCTGTAGTACCAGTAAGTGCCATTTAATGGATTTTGGTCTGGGGCAACACTGCTCACAGTGTAGGTAAATGTTGGATAGCTTACCCAGTTACTGAGCACTAGTGTTTCGCCTGTGACGTTTTGAGCTGTTAACCCAACAATACCGTGTCCAAGATCAAAACCGGCTTCACTGATTGGACTACCGCTGATCGGAGTAAGATAAATGTCGCCACCTTGGCTGTGTGAGAATACTATGTAACCTGAACTGTTTATGGTAGCACTCACATAAGGAACTCCGGCTGCTGATACTGCGGCACAGAAGTCAGAAGGTGTAGTGCCTTCAAGTGTGGCAGTTGCAGTGTTGATTCCGGTACTACCGGCCTGTGTTGCTGATATGGTAAATTGATTGCCACTGGTGAATGTATCACTGGCTATTCCATAGCCAGTGATGTTGGTCGGTCCAGTTGCGTATCTTTCCCAGATCATAAAGGTGCCAGTTCCATTGCCGTAGGCATCAATTTGAGCATAGGTTGAACCCGCTGCAATATTTGTGCCACCACCAGCTGGGTCGAGTGCATACAAGGCTGCAGCATCGTCGCTGTAGACCGGACAGTTTTGTTGTACAAATACGCCCAGAGTTGAGTTGTATTTTTTAACAACAAAGTTAGTACCTAGATTCACATTGTTGGTTTTTTGCCATACAGAACCGGTTGGTGCCGCTGTGGCGCTGGTGCTGGACCAGCGTGGATTTTGATAACTGTTGCTGGCCAAGTATTGTGGAGTTGAGTATGATCCGGCTGTGATTCCCAGGCTGGTCAATGCTGTTCCGCTGATGCTGACGCTGTCGGGCCAGGTGATTGTACCGCCACTGGTTGCAATATTGGCTCCGGCAAAATCAAAAGTGACCGAAGTATTGCTGCTGGCAACTACATCATAGGTACCATCGTAATTGTTGCTTGCAGTACCTGTAACAGTAATGGTGCTACCAACCGGATACGGAGTAGGAACTGCGTTACCAAGATTGGTAAATGTCAAGGTTGCTGTACCAGCAGAAACATTGGCTGTACCGGCTGTGACATTACCAGTAAAACCAACAGATTGACTGTCGGCATAAACAAACAATGCACCACCAATTACGCCAGAATATACACCGGTAATATTGGCCGAGTTAATTTGAATAGACACATTGGCCGGAGTATTATTAGGGCTTGATGGAACAGTGATTGTATGTGTGTTGTTGATTACCACAGTGTTGGTAGCTGTTAAATTTGCAGGAGCCTGTGTGCCACTGATGGTAGGCCATGCAGTTTTCCAATCGTCGCTACCTACCGATACCCAGCTGTTGTATAGACCACTCAAATTTGCCGAACTGGTTTGTGAGGCAGTTGGACCACCACGCTTGTAGTATTCAGGATTTTGTAAAGCACCAGCCACATTGGCCGGTTGAGTTCCAGCAGCGACCACTGTGTAGTCACCGATACTACCGTAACTAAAAGTTGGAACTGTGTTACCAGTTTCTAAATTGGCAGTGCTGGTAATAACACTAGGAATCTTGTTGGTAAACGCACCAGTTGTTGAATTCCATTCAAAGATACCCCAAGCAGTGTTGGTGGTATCCAACCAATAGGTATTGTTGTTTGGTTTGCCAGTTGGTCTAGTCAGGCTGGCTGTAAGAGCCGCCAGATCGATATCAACACGTTGTACATAGCATTGATTGGTAACGCCCAATGCACTGTAAGCTGCCAACAGTCCGTATTCGTTGAGCTCGTAGCCGTTGATCGGAGTTCCTGCTGTGGTGTTGTAAAAGAACGGAACACCAAAAGTATTGAGCAAGTCTCGTTGACTTGTCATCAAATAAGTTTTGTTTGCATTGGCAGCCAGTGTGCCTGAGGCTACACCAACACCGGCACCAGAAACTTTGTTCTGAGCTGTTGCCAATAAAATATAGGGAACCGAATTGGTAGCGGCTGGTACATAATTGCTCTGATCAATTATGCTAACTTGTACACCTGGGGATAGTAAGGCCATATCAAAAATCCTTTTTTCTAGTAATGATATTTATGGCCGGAGACAAAAAGACAGGTGGTTGTATTCCCTTTGCAAAGGTTTGTTGTAAATACACCATGTCCAGACCTATATGTAACGTATGCAAGCAGAGATTTTGTGCTGTAAACTATCATCGAGATCAGGTGGTACACTATCGCACACGTTGCGAATACTGTATCAAAAAGAATCAACGAGCAAAAGCTCCTGCCCCTAGATGGCAAACACAAGGCTACAAGAAAAAACCCACCTGCGAACGCTGTGGGTTTAGATCCAAGTATTCGGCACAGTTGTTGGTCTATCACATGGACGGCGACATGAACAATGTTGCAGTTCGTAATCTACGAACCATATGTCAAAACTGCGTGATCGAAGTTGCCAGATCTAACTTGCCGTGGCGGGCGGGAGATCTTGAACCAGACTTGTGATCTGTTGATATAACGCATCAAGGCTGGAATTGTTTTCAACCACGGCGTCGAAAGCAGTGCCAATCCAGGCAGTTTCGCTGGCATGGATCGTGAATTTTGACAATTGGGTTTTGGCCCAACTCCACTGTAAATTATGATCAGGTCCTTGATTGACCATTCGGGCAAATTCGTACCATTCGGGTTCGGGTCCGCGGACAACACGTATCACTCGTCCACCGGCTGATTTGATAGCGGCGATTTCGTTAGGAAATCTACAGTCACTGATTACCACATCATCGGTTATTTTACGCAGTTTGTTTTCTAGACTGGCAATCCAGATATCGTCATGGAAGTTGCGGCGGGCCACTTCTGTGCCCCAATACTGTAAGACCCACCTGGGTGTTATGTCCATTTTTAGACGGTCGCTCCACCATTGATCGCGTTGTTCTCTCCAGGCGCGACTTTGTTTGGTACGACCTTCTAACAGTTCACGATCCCAGCCAAATATATGGGCAACAGCATCTTTGAGAGTGTTGGCAAAACTTTCACGTTTAAACTCGTGTATGTTTACCAGATAATCTGCAATGGTGTCTTTGCCAGAACCTATTAAACCAACAAGGCCAATAATCATGCCAATTCCCTTATGTTAAAATGTTTCAAAGTGGTTTGTAGTAACGCGATCTGCCTGCGACAATCTTCCAATGCATGGTGACTGACGGGCGGTTTTGGCAGACCGGGCCACAAGCTGAATACTGTTCTGCTATCACGTACCGCATAAAACTGCCATGGTATGGGTTTGCCGTAACTTTTGTAGGCGTGCTCTAGTATATTCATGTCATAGGTGGGACCTTGGGCCCATACTCGTTTGCTGTGCCAGATCAGTCGACCCAGTTCATCCAAGGCTTGATCTAACGGTATACGACCTTCTTCATTGAACGCTTCGTCTCTGGCGGTTGCAGGCTGGGTGGCCCACCAGTCAATGGTGCTTTGCTGTATGCTACGGTTTTCCTGGCTTTCCAGAGTTATTCTGGCATAGTATTTTGACTCGTGATAGCCTGACCCCAATGGATCAAAACTCTGAGCTGCGATAGTGAGTATTGTGGTGTCAGGACCAGTGCCCAAACCTTCTAGATCGATCATTAAGTCTGCCATACAGCTAGTATAACAGAAAACTTGAAAAAAGTGTTGGAAAAAGGTTAGCCGATGACCCATGCCAACGGCTGGCTGCCATCCACATAGTTCTTGAGGTCTTCAATGCCCTGTTGCATGATTGCCAGGCCTTCAGCTTTCATGGCTGTGCCGTTTAATGTACCACCTCCCTGTGGACCGGCGATTGTTGAGAATTTTTCTCTTGCTTCGCCGATTATGAGCTTGCAGTTCCCTACCATGTAGTTGCGCATCCACTGACTGATCAAAGGATCGCTCAGCATGTTGAATTCGGGCTTGTAGTTGTAGGTCCAAAGTAGAACAGCTTCGCCGGTGCCTTTGGGGTCACGGATCAACTGTAGTTTTTTGGTAACCGGATTGAATGTGTAGTTCATGTAGGCACCAAACATGCGTCCAGCCAATTCCACATATTGGCTGTAAAAATCGTAGGTAGCAAGTCCACCAGCCACGTTGAAATTCATCAAGTAAACGTTCAGAGATGCTTGGCTAAACGGGTCAAAATTGCTGGCAAATGGGCCAGTGCTGTCGCCGAACGTTCTGCGGAAGATCTGACGCACACTGTACACTTCTTGAGGTAATTCATAGATGTTGACATTGGTAACCAGTTCCATAAAAGTGTAACTTTCTTCGTAGGCGTTTTGTGCCCGCTGACGATAGGTTCCCACTGTGTTTCTATAGGCTGCTTCATAGTGCTCGGCATCCAGTTCAAGATCAATGATCTGACTGCCCAGCTGATACTGCACATATTTGAATAGGTCTTGTTTCAGTGTTTCTAAACTTGATTCTGATTGGATAGCCATTTGATTGCTCCTGTTGTATATTTATTGTGTAATTTTAAATACAGTCGTAGAACCTTTTATTTTATTGGTCGCAAACAATGGTTCATTTATGAATTTTGTTGGGCAAAACTTACATTGCGGTATTACACGATCGATATTGTTCCAAAAATCTCGTCCTCTTTGGTCAAATTCATCAACCGACAACGGTTGATAACTGTTCAGCAACTGGCGATCCTCATCTGAAATAGCCAGGGCATGTTGTTGATCAAATTCAGGAAATAATGCCACCGGTCCACATTTGTACAATTTGCCGCGAACAAAATGATAGTTTTTGAACTTGACCATGCCACAAACGTCATGTGCCCGTTCGGGATCGCTGTTGCACAAGGTCAGGTTTCCTGACAAATTTTGATGTATTCCCACATTGTAAAAACTGTCGTACAGCCACACATGTACACGTACTCCGTTACGATCTTCAAACGCATAATCGGCTCCCCAGGTGGCACTGCCGCCAAACTCATTCAGGCTGTCTTTGCCTTTCCACATTTTGACAGGACCTTTTAAAAATTTATGTATCTCTTCAAAGTAACGATCCAGTTCCAGTGGGTTGTGTACGCTCACACCTATCCAGTTACCACCATCTCGACGATATTCCTGCATGACTTCGTACAATCCTGGTACCACGGTTAACCGTGTGCCGTTGGTCAGCAGTTGCACACGTTTGTCCCACAGCTGATTGAATCCTCTTATCCAATCTACCACTGTGGGATTCATCAACGGTTCGCCGCCCAAGATGGTGATTTTCTGTAGTCGGATTTTTTTAGACCATGCTGTGTAAATGTCTCGGTAGTCGTTCCATAGTTGTTGACCTTTAAAATTGTAATTGTTAAATCGATTGCAATTTTTACAGGCTATATTACAAACATTTGTTATGTAAACTTCGATGTTTGGAACGTATAATCGTGGGTCATCGGGTGATTCGTCGGGCCACTGGACTAAAGGATCAATCATGTGCTATATTTACCGGGCGTTTAATTCTTGAAGGAGCTGTGGGCCCCTGCGGCTTTGTTCAAGGCAAAAATTTGCTGGTTGGCAAATTTGGTAGGACAGAATTTACACTGCGGTATCACACGATCTATGTTATTTAAAAAATCTCGTCCATGTTGTTCAAACTCATCAATGCCCAAGGGTTGATAACTGTTTAAGAGCTGTCGATCTGCGTCTGAAATGGCCAATGGATATTGCAGATCAAATTCGGGCAACAATGCCACTGGTCCGCATTTGTACAACTTGCCGCGAATGAAATGATAGTTTTTATATTTTACAAATCCACAATCTTGATGTGCCAGTTCAGGATCGTTGTTGTGCAAGGTCAGCTGATTGCGTTCGTTGGGGTAGATGGATATGTTATAGAAAGAATCTTGTACAGATGCAGCCACCTGGGCACCGTTACGATCTTTAAACAAATAATCAGATCCGTTGGTAACCGAGTGTCCGTGCGCATCTAGTTGTGTTTTGTCTTGAAAAAAATCAATTGGCTCTTGAAGAAACTCTCGAATATTTTGAAAATGTCGATCTAGATCGTTGACATTGTGTATGCTGACCTGTATCCAGGCCTTGTGTCTTTTAACTAGATCGTACAACCCAGGTGTTTTGTTAAGATATGTACCATTGGTTATTATTTGACACGAGTGGCCCCACAATTGGGTAATCCCATCAATCCACTCACAAATTGTGGGATTTAACAATGGTTCTCCGCCCAGGATCACAATGTGTTTGATGTTTATCTTTTTGGCCCATTCGGTATAAATTTCTTCATAGTCACTCCAGCGTTGCCATCCACGGAAATCATAATTGTTGTAACGATTACAATTATGACAGGTCAGATTACAAACATTGGTTATATAAAATTCAACTTTGGGGATTATAATTCGATTGTCGGTCACTGGATATTTACCAGGCTCGTAGTATGATCAAGTTTTCGTTGCCACGTCCGTTGAATTTGATTTCGGTGCTCTTGATATCTTTGTACACTTTGCGAGCCGCTGGTTTGCCAACCGAAGTTATGGACTTGATCTGCTCGGCCGGTCGACGCAGGGTTTTCTGTGAGCTGTTGGCCGCATCAAAGGCCACGATGCTGCTTCCTTTCACAGTGAACGTGCCCACATGAGTGTCGGCTACCACGTGGATCAGTTTGCGTTTTTTGGTATCGTACAGCCAAGCTTCACTGGCATTGACCAACGTGGCCGGACTGATTGATGTCAACGCCAATTCATCAAACTGTTTGAGATACTTGAATCGACTGGATAATTTTTCTGGGCTCACAGCTTTTTTAGCCCGGGGTTTGCGTTCGACCTTTTTGATCTGTACATAACTGGCACAGTCGTTGATCACAGTTTCGCAGAATTTTATGCAGTTACGCAACTGCAATTTGGTCAAATGTCCGTATGCTTCAACTAGATCTCCGTCACGACCTTCTAGGGTTTCTTCAAATTCGGCCAGACGTTGTTTCCAAGAATCAGCAATGGTACCTATCATTTGCGGAGCCACATTCATGCCGCGTATCTGTGCTATGGGCTTGAAGTCAGCTGACATCTTGGCACCTTGATTCAAAAACTCATCAAGCATGCCTTCTAGTTCGCCGGCACATTCACTTATACGCTCTCGTAAATGATCTTGTATGGTCATGCGAGCCTGTGCAGTTTCTTCCGCACTCACAGTCTTGACCACTTCCTGTTTGATTTTCAACATGTCGGCAATTTGTGAGTCAACAACACTCAGCTCGTGTTCACTCAATTCTAACCCAACCATGTTCATCCTACATACCCAGGCCGTGGTACTGCGGATCTGGCTGTCAGGAATACCTCTCAACAGTTTGGCATCTCGAGCACGATCGTGATGCTCGAGCCAGTGTGCTATCATGTCCTTGGCTTCTTTTTTACCATAGTGATAGTTGTACCAAGCAAAGGCCTTGAGCATGGCACTGACGCGATCACCGTCAGTCAAGACCAATCGCCAGGCAGGTTCAGTTCCGGTATATTTTACATCGGCACTTTTGGGATTTAACGATTTGATTTCTGAGGCGGTTTTTTTAGTTTTGACCATGCTTTGTCCTTGAGTATTTTGTTGTTTATTATAGCGCCATTGCCGTTTTTGGTCAACCGCCCAACAAACAGGCAAACACCAGGTATTTTTCCAGATGATTTATCAAATCCTGGGCTTCTTGCTCCAACTGCTGATAACGTGCTGTGGCTCGATGTAGTCTACGGCATTCTACACTTTCTTGGCTCATTCGGTTCAAAGCAGAATCTATGGGTTTGAGCATTTTGATCAGATCTCTGCGTGCTGTCCGATTGCGTACAGCGGCGATTTGACGTTCAGCCTGTTCTACTCGTTCTAGTAATTTGTCCATATAGTATTTTATCCTGTTTTGGATTTTTGGTCAAACTTTTACTATATCAATCATATTATTATAAATACTCTTATGCGTAAAAGAATATACCCACGAGCTATATACAAAAAATATTTTGGTGAGATTCCCAAAGATGCTAACAACCGTAGTTACGAAGTTCATCATATAGATGGCAATCACGAAAATAACGATATTAGCAATCTTAAACTAGTAACCATAGAAGAACATTACGCCATACACTATTCTCAAGGTGATTATGGTGCGTGTTTAATAATGTCAAAACGTATGGGTATATCTCCTCAAGAAAAATCAGAATTAGCAAGTAAGCACTCTCAAGCTAGATTAGCCAGGGGCGATCATCCATTTTTAAGAGAAGGATTTCAAAGAAATGTTCAGCTTAAACGTTTGCAAGAAGGCACGCATCATATGTTAGGTGGTGCTATACAAAGAGAAAGCAACAAACGTCGCAGAGAAGCAGGAACACATCATTTATTGGGCAACACATTAGCACAAGATTCAATAAATCGTGGCACACATACATCTCTTGTAAAATGGGTGTGCCCAAATTGTAATCATACCGGTAAGGGTGGTACTAATTATAAACGATGGCACGGGGATAACTGCAAGACAATAAAATCCGCTAAATAGTATATTATGCCAAGACTTTCCATGTATCGTCCAAATCGGACAAAAGATTATCAATTTTTTGATCGTACAATAACTGAGATGTACACCGTAGGAGGTGTTGATGTACTGATACATAAATATCTTGGTCCAATTGTGGATAATTCACCGAATCCTGGCAACAATGATGCCACATTGCCAGTCTACGATAGTAGTAATCCGTTGTATATCGAAGACTTACTGTTGTTAGAAAATAGAGATAGAGCATATGATCCCGATGTGTACATTATGCGTGGTGTTTATCGCCAGCAAGACCTTGATTTTGACCTTACACAATTTGGCCTATTCCTAGCCAATGATACTTTGTTTATTACATTTGCCTACAATAAAATGATTGACACTTTTGGTCGTAAACTGATGTCAGGTGATGTGTTGGAATTGCCCAATCTCAAAGATTACTATCCGCTGGATCCCACTATACCATTACCGTTGCCCAAGTATTATGTGATACAAGATGCCGACTATGCATCAGAAGGATTCAGCCAAACCTGGTTGCCGCACCTGTGGCGTGTGAAGGCCACACCAATGGTCAATGCCCAAGAGTTTCAACAGATCGTGAACAAACCTTTCATGCCCGACAACATCTGGGATCCAGGAAATTTTTATCCAGGAGGAACCACTGTGTTAGATGGCAACACCTATTATCAAGCCAATGGACCGGTACCACCGGGCACGCCCATAACCGATACCGCCTACTGGACTCCCGTTGACAATCCGGCCACAGTAGGCGATCGTATGAGCACTCGTCCCAAAGACTTACAGATCAATGATGCATTATTGACACAGGCGCAGGCAGATGTGCCGTTTAGTGGATACGACACTACAAAATTTTATATATTGCCGACCAATCAACTGGGCGGGCCCAGTGGAGATGGACTGTTGGCCAGTGATGATGGCAGTTTGGTCAGCGGCACACAGACTGGCGTGGGCGACACCCCAACTGGATTTGGTTACACACTGGGTTATTTGACCGGTGGATATGATCCTGAAACCGGATACCTGTTACCGCCAAACGGCTTGCCAGTTGTGCCTGGTGTGAGTTTTCCACCCAACCCGGTTGCCGGAACCTACGCATTACGCCTAGATTATGTGCCCAACAGGCTGTTCCGTTACGATGGTGCCAGATGGATAGCAATCGAAGATGCTGTTCGCACCGACCTTGACCTGGCACCGGCTGCACAAACTCAACGCAACAGCTTCGTAAACAATACATACACTGTACCGACCACCGATATGGGTAACATACCGAGTCGTCAAAGTCTCAGCCAAATACTCAAACCCTTGGCCGACAATGGGGATCAAGGCGGTAATTTACCACCAAACCCAAGACCACCAGGACGATAATCATGGCAGTTACACAATATTTTTATGATGCCCAGATCAGAAGATTCCTTTTGCAATTTTCTAGGATTTTTAGTAACTTTCAAGTTGAATACGGTCGCAACGAAGAAGGTAAAAACGACACACTAGTTCGTGTGCCAGTACGCTACGGTGACAGCAGCCGACAGGCCCAGACCATCATACAACAAAACTCGGCTAATGAATTGCCCAGCACGCCGTTAATGACTTTTTATATTACTGATCTCAAATACAACAGGTCCATGATCCAGGAGCCCAACTTTGTCAGCACCATCCAGGTGCGTCAAAGAACCTACGACAGCATGACCGACACTTACGAAACCACGCAAGGCAATGCATTTACCATAGATCGAGTCATGCCAGTGCCGTTTGAACTCACAATAAATTTGGACCTATGGACGTCGAATACCAATCAAAAAATGCAGTTGTTGGAACAGATCCTGGTGCTATTCAATCCCAGTTTAGAAATACAAAGTACCGATAACTACATAGATTGGACCAGTCTCAGTACGTTATATTTGGATGATGTCACGTGGAGCAGTCGCAGTATTCCGGTAGGTACAGAAAATCCCATCGACATAGCCACCTTAAGATTCAAATTGCCCATGTGGATTTCCAGTCCAGCCAAGGTCAAAAAGCTGGGCGTGGTCGAACGCATCGTGGCTAGTATCTACAATGCCAACGGTGACGCCAGCTTGGCCATTACTGATAACGATCTATTGCTAGGAACCAGACAGGCCTTTACACCTTTCAACTATCAGGTGTTGTTGATCAACAACACTCTACAAGTGTTAAGAGCACCCGAAGTGATCGATCAGTCTGACGCCAGTTTGATTCCGCCAGACAGTCCAGACAGCAACCTCATGTGGTCCTCTGTGGTCGGCATGTATGGTACATTGAGACCGGGAATCAGTTATGTCAGCCTGGAACAGCCCGACGGCACCGATGTGATCGGCACTGTGAGTTTTGATCCTACCGATGATAGATTCTTGTTGTTCAATGTGAACATAGACACTGTGCCAGCCAATACCCTGTCACCGGTCAACGCTGTTATCAATCCGTTGTTGAGTGGACCCGGAGCCGGCCTGCCTGACGCTGCGGAAGGCACTAGATATTTGCTGACCGAAAGCACCGGCAGTTGGAACGACAACACTGCCAATGCTGCTGCATGGTCGGGTCTGGCTGGACAACCCATGGTGGCCAATGCCAATGACATCGTGGAATATGATGGCGGCAGTTGGGTGGTGTCTTTTGACAGCACAACCAGCCCCGACAACTATCAGTATGTGACCAACATAAACACCGAACTGCAATATAGATGGACCGGCGACGCTTGGGTCAAAAGCTATCAAGGTCTATACAAAGGAGGCTCATGGACTCTGGTATTGTAAATGCAGTGGGCATTTGGTTTTATAGTGTGAAAACCAACACCTACCTGTATCTCATGCGTAACGATCACAAGCATCCAGACACCTGGGGATTACCAGGCGGTCGTGTTGAACCTGGAGAAACTCTCATGCAGGCCATGGTGCGAGAATGCACTGAGGAATTGGGCTCAATGCCCGACTATTTGAAACTGGTACCTTTGGAAAAATTTACCACAGCCGATTCGGGCTTTGCGTATCATACATTTTTTTGCAGTGTGTCGGCCGAATTCGCACCGGTCCTAAACGACGAGCACGTGGGTTGGGCCTGGATAGCATCCGGACGCTGGCCTAAACCTTTACATCCGGGACTATGGAGCACCGTGAATTTTGATGCTGTGCAAGACAAAATCCATGTGATGGAAGCACAGATTCAAATGTCGCAGTAGCCTATGAAGTCTCGATAGTTTAACGCACGAGCATTGGGCAAATCCAACCAACTGTCGGGCATGTTTGTGGGTTCACCAGCAAAAGTAAATTGAGTACCCGAATAGGCACGCATCACTTCACAGACCTGATCGATCCAGCCGGGATTCCCTGCGTCAGTTTCTTTGTGGTAACCTATCATGAATATTTCGCTGTGTCCGTCAAATGCGGCCAAATACATGAGTATGACCAGGTCCAGCAATTTGGGCTTGTAAGGAATAAGATAAAATTCGCCTGGGTTGGTGATACAGTTTCTGGCATCAGTATACACGATGTTGTTTTTGGTATATCCAGATTCGATCAAGTCAGCCAACTGCGGTCTGCGTGTTTCGATTGTGAAATCCAGTCGCATTTCTTGAGCTATATCACCTATGCCATAGGTTTGTAATTTTTTTGAACCAAGCAAACCGCCTCGATGGCGTTGTAGTCGTGTATAGTCAAAGTATTGTTTTTCTGCTGTGTGTCCTATGCAGGCAGCACGGCCGCTGATATGATGATTTTCAATAGGGTTGGCAATCCACTCTCGTGTTTCTTCTTTTTTACCACCGGCCCAGCGGGTGTTTAGTATTACAAACTCTCCGGGATAATCTCGTCTGTATCGTGCGTCCATGGTTGTTCCTTGTTGTAATATTTAATCAAAAAAGAACATTTGCCACAATCGTGAATTTTCTTGTGTCCAACCAAAATACCCACAAGCACTGTGCAGGTATCCGGCATTGAATATGACCAGGCGGTTGTACACATTACCCAGGATATCCACATCTTCAAACGGTGTTTTGTCAAGATTTCTTGAACCCGGTCTAAAACAGCGACCAAACTCAGGATGACTGCTGTGTCGTATGTCTGTGCCTTTGAGAGCGTGTGTCATGGTTCCTGTTTGATAAGGAGCATTGGGAGTGAGATACAACATGGCCGCCCACTGTTGTAGATCGGCATGATAGACCAAGGGTTCGCCCTCGACATTGAACTGGAATCGACCGTTCATGCCGTGCGATTCCCATTCGGTTATTTTTCTGCCCATGATGTATTCAAATTCTTCCTTGAGGCCAGGAAACAAAAATTGCTTGTAGGTACGACTGCCTATGTAAGGTTTTCCCGGACCACTGGGCTCATATTCTTGTTGTAACGCAAAAGCTCTGACAGCATCAGGATCACTATAAAAATTGTCCACCACCCAGAATCCCGGCATGTAGTTGGCATTGATCAAGTCAGACTTGGGTCTTGAGATGACTGATCTGGGTCGATTGATTGCCGGCAGATCTGGTTCAACGGCGATGGTTGGCAATGCCACAGTCTCGGTCGGAAAAAGATAATCACCGGCAAATTTAATTGTGTCATCGGGTTCTATCAACAGTTTCTGTATAGCCGGATCAACCAAGTCAGGATGTATCCACCAATCTTCGTAGCTGTGTATCTTGTTGTAGGCCACGTTGCCAGCGGCCAACCGATATCCTTTTGATCGTAAATATTGTCTTGCTTGATCCCTGATCGTGGTATCCACATAGTAATCGTGCTCGAACGTGATAGTAGCAAATCTCATCTGATCAAAAGGAATGCGTTTCAATATTTCAAACGAGTAAGTGGGCGGATCGCAATCTACTTGCAAATAGTCCATGTCGCCAGCAAATCCCAGCGTGGCCAGGAACTTGGCGTAGTCAATTTTGGTAGCATCTAAACAGAACACAAGATTGTTGCGTTTGTTCATGAAGTCGGTTACCACAGCTTGATTGATATCTACACTGACTCCGGTCCAACCAAATTCAGTTTCCAACAGTGCTGTGTTGTTGTTTTTGAATGGCTCAGCACTGCCAATTTCCAAATAACGACCTTGTCGTTTTCCGTTGGTAGCTGATAACACAAAAAGATCTTGATAGCTCTGTGAGTAATTCTTTTCAACTGTGGCAATACCGGCAAATTGTACCCGAGACCGTGATTGCATGTCGGGCTTGTACGGAGTTGTGGTGTTTGGCCATCCTATGCTGGCCAGATTCCTGTTGACTGCGTTTGTGAACGCTTCGGTTATGCGGTGACTGAATTTTAGATCATGCATGATCTCTCTAGACTGTTCGGTCTGTCCCACCCACCATGCAGCTACACCCTTTTCAAACAGCAGTCCATATCTTCCTGGATATTGTACATCAGTTGACAGTGCGGGCAAATCAAAATCACAAGTGGACAATCCAATGCTGGCCATGGTATAAGCATCGTGCCATTCGCGATTGACTTCGTGCAAGCGACTCAATACGAAATAGGCTTCGGGTCTCCTGGGTAACAAGCTGATGGCTTTTTGCAGTATGACTTTTTCGGTGTCATCTCTGGTGCGTTGGCGTTCAAAACACAAGGCCATCCTTAACAGGGCTTCGTATTGCTCAAGATCAGTTTCAGATCGTTCAGCAGTACGCAAATAAAAACTGATGGCTGCCCCGGTTTGTCCTATTGATTCATAGGCCCAGCCTAGATCAAAATTGGCCTGGGCCAAATTGGGATTCTGTATATATTCGTGTAAGCATTGGGTCAGCATGTCAAACTCCTAGATATTCTGCCAGCATGGTCGTGGGCATACGCAAGATAAAAGCACAGTTGTCTTGGAAGCCAAAACTCAACAGTAAATCATCTTGGAAGAAGGTAGCACCACAACAAAACTCAATGTCGGCATTCATGAAAGTGAATGAGTCGGTAAATTTTACAATATTCCATGACCGATCCCAGACCAAAAATCTATGCTTGTAGGCCGCATCTTTTTCGCCAGTTTCGCTTTTGAATAAATCAACTTCGTGTATGAGTGCCAGGTAGTAATCGCCGTAGGGTATGACTTGACTGCTACCGCGGAAATCAGGTTGACCGCTTATGAATTTGGTTTCATCCAGATGCACTGTCACAGTAGTTCCATCGATCGGATTGAATCGGACCACTTCGGTAGGATTGGACCATTTGACATAGTGGAACGGCTGATCTATGATGGGCATCCAGTTTTTTTCGCAGTAGGTAGCGTTGGCACCCGGTGCCGGAATCCGGGTACGTTTGATTTCTCTTACAATATTGGTTTTGACACTGAGTTCGCTGAGTTCCATACGACCTTGGCCGTTTGTGGTAGTGTCCCTGCGTACTCCGCACAGATACATCTTGTTGTCCCATCTAAACAGTCTAGCATCTTCCAAGCCAACAAACTCCCAGATTGGTTCAACATCCAGTTTTGATGTGTCCACTGTGGTGATTTGGCTCAGAGAAAGATCATCGTTCAGTGTACAATAAAAGTTCCAGGTACGCAGATTACGGTCATTTTCAGGATGTAGGTACTGCAAAGGTCCGTATCTGTGTTGGAATTTTTTATTCTCTGAGTGATACAAGGTGTAATTTACGTGGCGTATGTTGACCACCAGTTGATCGTTGTCCAAGTAAATGCTGGGATTCATCAGCCCAGTACCGTTTGTGAGCTCGGCTGGAATGATCAAGGGATGTATGCTTCCACCCCGATCAAGTGAGGATTTTACCAGGCCGGTTTTTTTGATTTGTTGTGCAATGTTCATCATGTACTATCATTTATGACTGCCGAATGATAGTACTGATATTTTTGTGTGTTTTAGGCTCGACCTACCGCTACTTCGATGGTGCCAATGGCGTCACTGTCGTAGTCTTGCAGGGCTTTACCAATCAAGCAACCTGGTTGATATAGATCTGGATCTAGTCGAACTGCCACACCCGGAATGGAGCTGGTCACCAAACGATCGCCCTTGGTGATCGTACCCGTAACTTGACAAGGCACACGTCCAACCAACGCAACTGGTACTATGTTTTTGCCCGGTTGGAATGCATTCATCAAGTGAGCTGGTTCGGTACTGACCACACCAGCTACCGCAGGATTACTTGCGATATCGCTGATTGTGACTTCGTTTGTTCCACCAAACACTACTACTGTTCCAGGAGCATATTCGGCATCGGCTGCATAGCATTCTGCCAAGTCGGCGTATTGTGCTGTGGTTGCAGTAACAGTAAGCACGTTGGTTCCAGCATTGAAGCTGAATGCAGTAGCAGTGGTTCTTATGCTTGGAGTCTGATTTGATCCAGCTGAGGCAACAAATACCGGATAGTATGTACCGGTACTAACTGCCGTGGCATTGATTGCTGTGCTTGGACCTGTGGCACCTTGGCTACCAGTTGATCCAGCAGTACCTTGGCTACCGGTATTACCCGGATTACCTTGGTTACCTGTTGCACCTGTAGTACCTTGGCTACCTGTATTACCCTGATTGCCCTGTGGTCCTGTTGCGCCTTGGCTACCTGTATTACCCTGATTGCCCTGTGGTCCAGTCGCACCTTGGCTACCTGTTGCACCTGTAGTACCTTGGCTACCAGTATTACCCTGATTGCCTTGTGGTCCTGTTGTGCCTTGGCTACCGGTTGTACCTGTAGTACCTTGTGTACCGGTGTTACCCTGATTGCCCTGTGGTCCAGTGGCACCCTGGCTACCGGTTGTACCTGTTGTACCTTGGCTTCCGTTGTTTCCGTTGTTACCAGCAGTACCTTGGCTTCCGTTATTTCCGTTGTTACCAGCGGTACCTTGGCTACCTGTAGTACCTGTTGTACCTTGGCTTCCGTTGTTTCCGTTGGTACCAGCTGTACCTTGGCTACCAGTGTTACCTGTGGTACCTTGGCTACCGGTTGTACCTGTTGTACCTTGTGCACCTTGTACACCTGCGTCAACAATAGTCCAAGCACTGAATGTTCCCGAACCGCCGCTGTTAGTTATGGTTACAGTCATCGAAGTACTAGAGAACGTGGCAATAGTACCCTCAATAAAGTTGGCCGGAGTTGGTGTGTTGAATACTCGTACACGTTGTCCAATGGCAAACGCTGTCGCTGTTGATGCCAAGTTTGTGGTAAGCGTGAATGTGCCGCTTGATGCAATAGTTTGGCTACTTGAGGATGTCAATCCAGAATATCCTAGACCGGTTGATCCAGTGATGCCTTGTGCACCTGTGGTTCCTTGTGCTCCAGTTGTACCTGTTGTGCCTTGTGCACCTGTGGTTCCTTGTGCACCGGTTGATCCAGTTGTACCTGTTGTGCCTTGTGCACCTGTGGTTCCCTGTGCTCCGGTTGATCCAGTTGTACCTGTTGTGCCTTGTGCACCTGTGGTGCCAACTGTACCTTGTGTTCCAACTACACCTTGTGTTCCAACTACACCTTGAATGCCTTGAGCACCTACAGTTCCTTGAGCACCCGTAGTGCCAACTGTACCTTGTGTTCCAACTACACCTTGAATGCCTTGAGCCCCAGTTGTGCCCTGTGTACCGGTGGTGCCCTGTGTACCGGTGGTGCCTTGAGCTCCGGTAGTACCCTGTGTACCGGTGGTGCCTTGAGCACCTGTGGTGCCTTGAGCTCCGGTAGTACCCTGTGTACCGGTAGTGCCTTGAGCTCCAGATCCTTGTACTGCGGTACCGTTGGCATATTGGAATCCGGCCGCTACTACGTTACCAGACGCTGTGACTACACCAAGAGTTCTAATGTTGCCACTGTTTACATTGCCACTCACAGACATTGCTGTTCCAATAAAACTACCAAATGCTGTCACGATATTACCATTGGCACTGACAAATCCACTTGCGGCGGTTGCTATCAAATTACCGCCATATATATTGCCATAGGCGCTGATATATCCCGACCCAGGCATTATGATATTGCTTACATTGGCACCGGTTGTTATGATATTGGCAGCTGATATATTTCCTTGTGCGGAAATATAGGTGCCTGATCCTGAGCCAACTGTACCTATAGTGACGTTGCCATTGGCTGATATTGCGCCACCGGTGTTTATGTTACCGCCAGTAATGGTACCGTTGGCACTGACTAATCCGCCGGTTATGACATTGCCACCAGTAACGTTGGCTGTGGCTGAAACTAATCCGCCGGTTAAGACATTGCCACCAGTAACGTTGGCTGTGGCTGAAACTAATCCGCCGGTTAAGACATTACCACCAGTAACGTTGGCTGTGGCACTGATCTGTCCGGTAGCACTTATGCCACCACTGGTCAATAAGTTACCGCCAATTATATTACCTGTGCCCGATAATGCTCCGCCCGAACCTGCGGTTACAAAATTGTTTCCGTATACATTACCGGCAGACGAAATTAGTACAGCCGCGTTTATGTTACCGCCGGTTATGTTACCACTGGCACTGTAGCTGGCTGCTTGACTTGAACCACTCAATGACTCTTGATAGCCAAAAATGTTACCACCAGTGCTGATGATGCCAAGAGTGGTAAGCAAATTGCCACCAATTACGTTGCCGGTAGCTGTAATATTATTGTTTGTACTGATATAAGCTACATTGCTGATACTGAAACCATTGCCGTTTACATTGGCTGTCAAATTGCCATTAAATGATCCGGTTGTGCCTTGAGCACCTGTGGTTCCTTGAGCTCCGGTTGTGCCTTGAGCTCCGGTAGTGCCTTGTGTTCCTGTGGTTCCTTGTGCTCCGGTTGTGCCCTGTGCACCTGTGGTTCCTTGGGCTCCGGTTGTACCTTGTGCACCAGTTGTTCCCTGGGCTCCAGTTGTGCCCTGGGCTCCAGTTGTGCCCTGGGCTCCAGTTGTGCCCTGTGCACCTGTGGTTCCCTGTGCACCTGTAGTGCCTTGCGTTCCTTGAGCTCCGGTTGTGCCTTGTGTTCCAGTTGTGCCTTGAGCACCTGTTGTTCCTTGTGCTCCGGTTGTGCCCTGAGCTCCAGTAGTGCCTTGTGTTCCGGTTGTGCCTTGTGCGCCTGATCCTTGTACCGGAGTACCATTGGCATATTGGAATCCGGCTGCTATCACATTGCCTACAACAGTCTCAGATCCTTTGTTGATAATATTGCCAACTGTGACATTGCCTGCGGCACTGATACCGATGTTGGTTGACCAAGCGTTAGCCGAGTTAAGATATTGCCAGTTGAATAATGCGTTTCCGGCAGGTCCAACAGCCAATCCAGCCGAATTAGCATTGGCATAAGTGTTAATATTGTTGGCCAACTCAATGTACAAGTCATTGACTGTGATCACGTTGCTGTTGACGAATGTCACGTTGCCCGACACATTCAAGTTACCGATAATGTTGGCACTACCGCCCACATATAAATTGCCGGTTTGACTGATGCTGCCGGTATTGACATTGCCGCCTGCAATGTTGCCACTCACAGACATAGCTGTTCCAATAAAACTACCAAATGCTGTCACAATGTTACCGTTAGCACTCACAAAACCGTTTATACCGGTTGCAATCAAATTGCCACCGTTGATGTTGGTTGCACTGGTAATGTTGGCGCCAGCACTTACTAGCCCAACAGTCAAGATGTTGGCGCCAGTTATGTTGCCCGAAGCTGATACAGCACCGGTTAACACATTGCCACCGGTAATGTTACCTGTGGCTGATACCAGTCCTGCAGTCTGATAATTGGCTGCTGTGCTGTTGCCGGTTGAACTGATCAATCCGTTGTTTAAAATATTACCGCCGGTGATATTGCCAGCAGTGCTAAATCCACCATTGGTACCAGTTAAAACATTAGCACCGTTGACCGTTAATGTGTCTCCAGTTGTGGCAAGACTGACATTGCCCATGTAAATTGTACTGTTAGCGACCCAAAGATCTTTCCATCTTTGGGTAGTTGATCCAAGACTGTATGTGACATTAGCAGCTGGCATCAAGCCATTGGCTGTAAATGCAGCAATAGCATTGCCGGCAATTGCCACATTGACATTTCCACCCGAAGTGGTGATTGCGACATTTGAAGTACCGTTATTGATATTGGCCACACTAGTGATCACACCAGTCAAACAAGCACCATTACCTAATATGTAATTTCCAGTAATATTGCCACTGGCACTGATCAGGCCACCGGTTAAAACGTTTCCGCCACCTATATTGCCCGATACACTAACAGTGGTCAATGTGCCCACCGAGGTTAAACTTGAAAAAAGCACATTAGAACTGAGAGTATTTCCTATCAGCTCAGCAGCATTTGCTCCTTCGGCAGTTACTCCGGTTAGTTTTGATCCGTCTCCGATAAAAAAGCTACCGGAAGCTACTGTAATATTACCGCTGTTGGCTATACCACTTTGGCTTAAATCTAGAAAATCGCCAACGGCGATTTCTTGTATCTGATTTGCTGTTGCATTAGATATTAGTGGAAAACGATTTGTCATGTTATTATCCTATTATCATATTTATGCAACAATTGGACATTGTACATTTCCAGATCGACCCACCACCAGCAGATAACCATAGCTAATTGGCACCTTTAGGATGCCTGTTCTTTGTAATACCAATAGATTACCACCGTTACTGGTTTGTACACCAGTCAGTAAACTACCATTACCAATGAAAAAACTGCTAGGATCAGCTGTGATGTTACCGGTGGCACTGATCTGTCCGGCAGTGAGTATGTTACCACCGATAATGTTTCCTGCGACTGATTCTGAACCGGTGCTGACAATGTTGCCGGCATACACGTTGCCCGCAGCCGATACATAGCTTCCAACTGTTAGGTATGTAGTGACATTGGCATTTCCGTATACCGTGGTTCCGCTTTGTAATTTGGCCATAGTATCCTTTAACTTATGCCGGTATACTCGTCAAATATTCCGTTGGCTCCTGCTACATTACCAGTTTGTATGGTTTGGTTGTTCAGTATACGCATGGGCACATTGGCTGGTTGGGTGACTTCATCCAGCAATCCCGCATAGCATCCATTCTGAGCAATGTGTACATTGCTGTACGTGACTTCGTCAAACTGGATAGTGTTGGCTATCATCAGGTTGCCGGTGCTCAACAGTCTAGCGGCTAAAAATGTCATGGTGTTCCCCTATTATCCAAAGGTAAAGTCTATGCTGATCAGACTTGAGTTATAAGTTATGTGTCCACCTGGGCCGGCAGCATTAGCACTGTTGGCCAAGTTTAAATAGGCGCTTGTGGCAATATTACCAGTAGCACTTATTTGTCCACCTGTTAACAAGTTACCACCAGTGATATTGGCAGCACTAGTAATGGTGCCTGTGGCGCTGACCAATCCAGCTGTCAGTATGTTACCGCCGGTGATGTTGCCGGTTGCACTGGCGGTGCCGGCTGTGGCCAAATTACCGCCTGTGACAGTTCCGTTGGCTTGTACTGTGCCTGATACACTGAGTCCGGCTGTCGAAAATACTGCTACGTTGCCAACACCGCCGACACTCACTGTCACATTGGCATTGGCTGTGGCAATACTTACGTTGGTAGTTCCGTTCACAATGTTGGGTTGTGGTCCAACATCAATACCGGTCAATTGACTACCGTTACCCAATATGTAATTACCTGTTACGTTACCGGTTGCTGATATCAATCCAGCTGTGAGTACATTACCACCTGCAATGTTGGCAGAACTAGTGATAGTACCAGTTGAGCTGATCAAGCCGGCAGTTAATATGTTGCCGCCGGTAATATTGGCTGTGGCTGTCACTGAGCCGCTGGTTGTAATGTTGCCGCTGGTCAAATTACCAGTTGAGCTGATCAAACCAGCAGTTAATACGTTACCACCTGTGATATTAGCAGCACTGGTGATTGTGCCAGTTGAGCTGATCAAACCAGCAGTTAATATGTTACCGCCTGTGATGTTGCCGGTCAAACTGGCCAAGCCAGCACTTAATATGTTACCGCCAGTTATGTTACCCGTGGCACTTACCAATCCAGCAGTCAATACATTACCACCGGTCACGTTCGCAGCACTGGTGATAGAGCCAGTTGAGCTGATTAGACCAGCTGTGAGCAAATTGCCACCAGTGATGTTGGCTGTGGCACTGATCTGTCCGGCAGCACTTACGCCACCACCTGTCAATAGATTACCACCAATCACATTACCAGTGACACTGATTGTAGTTCCAGTCACTGTAGCAAATGTAATGCTTCCGGTGATGCTCAAATTGCCACCGTAGATATTGCCTGCGGCACTGATTAGACCGGCTGTGTTTACATTTCCACCTGTTAAATTGCCTGTGGCGTTTACCAAACCACCTGTGATTACATTACCACCGTTTATGTTGCCCTGGGCACTGATACCGATGTTGGTTGACCAGGCATTGGCTGAATTGAGATACTGCCAATTGAACAAGCTGTTGCCGGCAGGTCCAACTACCAAACCAGCACTGTTAGCGTTGGCATAGGTAGTGATGTTGTTGGCCAGTTCGATGTATAAATCGTTTACAGTGATTACGTTGCTGTTGACGAATGTTACATTGCCCTGTACGTTCAAGTTACCGATAATGTTGGCCGATCCGCCCACATATAAGTTTCCGGTTTGGCTGATACTGCCGGTGTTTATGTTGCCGCTGATCACATTACCTGTGGCACTGATCAAACCACCAGTTAGTACATTACCACCTGTGATGTTGGCAGAACTGGTGATTGCACCGGTTGCAGTGATTAAACCAGCGGTGGTTATGTTGCCGCCTGTGACATTGCCTGTAGCACTTACCAAACCGGCTGTTAATACATTACCGCCGGTGATGTTGGCTGTGGCTGTGACTGATCCAGCAGTGACCAAATTGCCGCCGATCACGTTTGCTGCCGAAGTGATTGTGCCGGTCGAGCTGATCAAGCCAGCAGTTAATACATTACCGCCAGTGATGTTGGCTGCACTGGTGATCGTACCAGCCGCCGAAATCAAACCACCTGTTAATACGTTGCCACCAATTACATTACCTGTGGTAGTGACGTTGCCGGTTGAGCTGATAGAAGTTACAAGACCAAAACTGGTCAAATTGGAAGTTACAACATTGTTGGCAAGGTATGTGCCAGTCAATGTTTGGGCATTGGCCGAAGTAGCAACAACACCGGTAAGTTGGCTACCATTACCGATAAAGAAGTTGCCTTGCGGTATGGTGATATTGCCAGTGGCACTTATTTGTCCACCTGTCAATATGTTACCACCAGTGATATTTCCAGTCACAGTTTCTGATCCAGCTATGATTGTGTTGTTGGCATAGACATTTCCAGCTGTGCTGATCTGTCCGGATCCGGTTACTAGTACGTTGCCACCGATCACGTTACCGGTAACGGTTATATATGTTTGGATTACGGCATTTCCGTATACCGTGGTTCCTGATAGCAGTTTAGCCATTTTTTATTGTCCTAATTGTTAAATGATGCCAGTTTCTTCATCAAAATATCCAGAAACCTGTAAGGTTCCTGTGTTTAATTCTCGTTGTACAGTATTTACCACGAATGGTTTTAAAACAGTTGCTACCGGTGTTCCTTGGCTCTGAATTTTGAAAGCGTTGGCACTGGTATCAATCAAGACACCACCATTGTCGGGCATGCACAACAGCAGTTGTGTGTTGGTGACCGGCACTAGGGGTGCGTAAGGCGGCGTAAAATTGGCTGTGTACAGGGCTGTGCCCAACACAAATCTCAGATTGCTCAGGTGCCCGGATCCGCCAGCATTGCCCAGACCGTTGTTGTCGTAGTAGCCGTTGACCACCCACTGGGTGGCCGAACTCAACGTGACCGATGCCATGTAACTGGCATCATCCACACCGTTGACATAGATGGCTCTCAGGCCGCTGGCAGTGTAACTCACAGCCACGTGATACCAAGATCCGCTGGCATAGGTGCCAGCAGTGGTAATCGAAATGGGATAACTGGATCCATCACCTTGCTTTAGCGTAAATTTGTCAGTGGCAGTAACGCCCCAATCTAATGCAAAACTCTGCCCGTACTGGGTACCGTCGCCGATGCTGAACACAGCACCGGCTGTTGCAGGATAAATCCAAGTTTCAAATGTCCAGGCTGTGCCAGGTGCACTGATGTCAAATACCGAGTTGGTTCCGTAGAGAAAATCGGTGGATCCCGAGAACAACAAACTGCCGGTGGCTAGAAAAACTTCGTCAAACTGGCCGGCATACACAGCATCAGGTGCTATACTGACCCAGGTCTTGGTGATTTCGTCAAAGTAGGCATTGGTTAGCAGTATGCCATCACTGGTGAGTCGGGTCGCTAATGTAGACATACATTACCCAAATATGGTATCCAGGCTTCCGGTGCTGGCATTGTACACTTGGTATACCGCACTGGTACCGTTTGATGTCCAATCCAGTCGGTTGCCCAGGGTCACGTTGCCAGACACACTGATATTATTGCCCAAAAATCCTGCCACAGCAACCACATTGTTACCGGTCACATTGCCGGTAGCTGACACACGACCGGCTGTGACATTGCCAGAAGCCGACACATTGCCAATCACGTACACACCATCCGAGGCTACGGTGAGCACATTGGCTGCACCGGCAGCTGTTATGGTCACATTGGCGTTGCTGTAAACTGTGACATTGCTGTTGCCAGCGTGTAATACGTTGGCCAAATAATTTTGTGTGAATACTAAGGGCGTGGTTCCGATCATGATCGGATTGTCTGTGATCAGTTTCCACTGAGTATCTGCGTAGATTACACCTTCGGTGACCATGACAATGGTGCCGGCTAATAGTTCTCCTGTTTCGTTGGTATCGTTGCTACGAGCCCAAGTTCCGTTGGCACCCGATCCCACAGTGGTTATGATGTAGATACCGTTTTGTGTCTGGTCAGCCTGGCCGGTGACTAGCACTCGATCGTTGAGGCTGAGCGTTACTCCGTCCACATTGTTTGGGGCTCCGCCAGTTAAAGAAACGTTGGTAACTGTTACTACTCGGGTCGCTTGTTTGTAATCTATGTCGTATATCTGATACGCACGGGGTTTAGTTAGAGCCATTTTTTTACCTATCCTATTGTATATTTAGCCAAAAAAATAGAACTCCGGAGAGTCCTATTTTTTCTAAACCCTATAGTTTTTAGCTCAGGGTCAATGTGGCGCTTCTTGTTACACCGTCGCTGCCGCGTACCAAGATCTTCAAGCTGGTATTTGATACTAGCTGGAAGCTCAAGGTCTGGTTGGTCGACAGGGTTGGAGCTGAGCTATTAACTGTGGTTACCAAGTTACCCTTGATGTCAACTTCGGCGCTGGTGTTGCTTACAGTTACAGTTGCATTACCGCTTTGGCTGGCCAATTCGGTCAAGGTCACTGTGGTTGTGATTTCTCTTACATCAATTACGTCACCAAGTTCTGGAGCTTCTGTGAATGTCAACACACAAGTTGGGTAAGTTCCTGACACAGCATAAGCCAATGTTGGGATCTGTACCACACCGTTGATGCTTACAATACAACTGTTGGTAGTTTGTGTGCTACCCAATGTAAAGGCCACAGTAGCACCGTCGCCGTTGAACTGTTCGTCAGCAATCACAGTGTATGTGGTTGAACCAACTGGGCTCCATTGTGCGTTGTCGTACACTTCCAAGTTGTTTTGGCTGGTATTGAAACGAACCATACCAGTGTAAGTTGAACTTGGACGTTGTGCTGTGTTACCAACTGGAACTACAAAGCTGGTTGTGGTGTTCAAACTCAATACAGAACAGGCCACGATCGAGCTGTTGCCGATCAACACAGTGCTGTCTACAGGATCAACATAGAAGAATGTGCCAGATGTGACGTTACCAGTTGAACTGATTTCGCCGCCAGTGTATATATTACCACCGGTGATATTGGCGTCTGCCACAATCGAACCGCTGGCGCTGACACTGGTTGTGTAAACGTTACCGTTGGCTGCATTCAAGTTACCATTAAAAATACTCAAATCGCCGTTGGATTCGGCTCGTACTGATTCAACACTGACGTTGCTTCCACTTGGTGTGGTCCAAAAACTGATGTGAGCCGGTGTGTTTCCTGTTGACCAATCGGCTGCAGCATCCAACGTGATCTTGGTTGCAGCACTTGGGCCGGCAGTTGTGCCGTCTTCAGATCCTTCACCAACAATGGTTACCAAACGATTTTGACTTTGTGTTGGTGTGCCGTTACCTAGTACATAAGTTCCAACAAATGCTCCGCCGCCGCTTCCGCCCAGGGTGGTTCCAACAGTCTGCACTCTAATTTGATTTTTTAAATTAGCACTAGTTGTACTTACAACTATACCAACGTTGCTGGAACTTTGTACTGCAAGTACGCCCGATCCGTTTGGTGTTATGGTAATATTGGCATTGGCTGTGGTACCAATCAAACTCTGACCTACTGCAATAGTTAATCCGTCAACGTTTACATTGCCAGTTGAACTGATACCAGTGTCATAGAATGTGGCTACCAAATTGCTGTTTACACCAATTGTGACGTTGCCGTTGCTGGCAGTTACGTTGGCATAGCTGTTGCCGTTAAAGATTTTGGTTGTGGCCACGTTGCCGGCGTTGATGTTGCTGATGTAGTAACCATCGCCCACAAAGTAGTTGCTAGTAACAATATTGCCAACTGCACTCACTATGTTTCCAACTGTTACATTGTTGGCAGTGACATTGCCGCTGGCAGTGAATGTGGTTGCAGAAATAACATTGGCACCAGTAATGTTGCCACTTGGGCCCGTTGTTGCAAAATTGGCACCATAGACGTTACCACCAGCACTTACGTTGGTAGTTACGTTTACATTGCCACCCACAACATTGCCGCCAGCACTTAGGTCGGTATTGGCTAAAACATTACCACCAGCACTTACATCGGTAGTTGCAACTATATTGCCACCTGCTACATTGCTGACTGCTGAAAGATTGTTGCCGTACACATTGCCTGTGGCGCTGACGTCTGCCGAAGACCATACATTGCCGCCGGCACTCATGTTTCCATTAGCAGTGATATTTCCACTGGCACTGATACTGTTGATAGACAAGCTGGCTGGTGTAGTACCATCGCTGGCTACCACGCTAAGGGTATTTGCCGCGGTTTGTTTGAGTTGGATGTTGCCCAAGTAAATGGTGCTTCCGCTAACATACAGGCTTTGCCAACTGTTGGTTGAGTTACCCAGTGTAAATGTGTTGTCTGTGGTAGGAATAATAGCGCCTGTGGCAAATATATTGGCTGAATATATGTTACCGCTAGCTGATACTATGCCAGTGTTTACATTGCCAGCTGACACGTTGCCAACTGCGGTGATATATCCACCTGCAGTGATGTTGCCCAACATGTTGATATCGCTGAGTACGTTGCCTGACAAGCTGAGGTTACCACCGTACAAATTGCCAGTAGCAGAAACATAACCTGCAGTGATCAAATTGCCACCTGTTACGTTACCAGTTGCACTGACCACGTTGCCGGTCAACAAGTTGCCACCAGTTATGTTGGCTACCGCAACTACAGTGCCACTTGTACTGATATTGCCTGCATAAACATTGCCTGCAGCACTCATGCTGTCGGTTGAGCCAATCGCACTGGCAACCAAATTACCGGTCAAGCTCAATGTGGTACCAGTTGCTGATCCAATATTTGGATAAGTCAAATTGGCATAGCTGGATACTTGTAGGTTTCCGCTACCATCATACTCTAAATTGCCAGTGTTGATTCTGGTGCTGATGATTGTGCCTGTAATCGCGATACCGTTGCCTTGTGTGTAAGCACCTGCACCCGAGAACTGGCTCCAAGTAACTGCTGTGGTACCGATCGTGATCGGGCTAGCCTCAGCAGTATTGGTACATACCCAACCCGAGGCCTTGTACACAGTACCGTCTTCAACAAAGGTAAATGCACCGTAGAATTCGCTCGGTTGATTCATATCCAAGCTACGTGTGAGCACAGTGTTGGTTGGAGTATTGGTTGATATGTAATAGATACCGTTCCAGGCAGCATTGGTATCGCCAGCACCGGATCCGGTTTCGTTCTGTATCAATACTCTGGCATTGGCCGGCAATGTACTGAGATTAACTCCGTCTAAACTGATTTGAGCTGTACTGGTTATGGTCAATGTGGCACCAACTCCGGACGTGCCGTTGTTGTAAGTCACGTTGGTCACGTTGGTCACGTTGGCCAATGTGGAAACTTCACTCACACTCACAGAAGCTTTTACTGCTAAACCTTGTGCCACGCTGTCAACATAGAACTTGGTAGCCGCATCTTGATTCTGCTGTGGATCAGCCAAGTTGTTGATATAGGCATTGCCCACACCAATGTTGCCCGAGCCGTTGGTGAATATGCTGATACCGCTATTGGTACCTACTGCACTGATAACCAAACTGCTGTTGGCACTGTAGAGATAGTTGCTGTTGATGTTGGCACCATATATCGCACCTGTGGCACTGATAGTGCCACTGTTTACGTTGCCGCTGTTGACATTGGCTGTGGCGCTTACGTCGCCTGCTGTGTTGATATTGCCGGCTTGTACGTTACCTGTGGCAGTTACATATCCGCCGGTGACTATGTTGCCAGCTTCCAATGTACCTGTGGCTGTGATAGTGCCTTGAGTGACTATGTTGCCACCAACCACGTTGCCGTCTGCACTTACTACTGCACCTATACCAACCGCATTTACGTTACCACCAGTTACGTTGCCTGTAGCAGTTACGTTGTAATTTGCAATTATGTTACCACCGGCACTGACATCCTGGAAAGCCTGTACATTTTGATTGGACTGTATGTTGCCACCAGCTGTCACCAAACCATAAACCAATACATTTCCGCCTGATGAAATGGTAGTGCCAGCAATTACATTGTCACCTGCTATATTTCCGTTAGCAGAAACACTGTTGTAGGCCAATACATTGCCGCCTGCACTGATATCTTGTCCAGAAATTACATTGGTGCCAGCACTCACGGTGGTAGTTGCGATTACGTTACCACCAATTACATTACCGCCAGCACTTACATCTGTGTTGGCAAGAACATTGCTACCAGCTGAAACATTGGTAGTTGCAGTTACGTTACCACCAATTACATTACCGCCAGCACTTACATCAGTATTTGCTAAAACGTTGCTACCAGCTGAAACATTAGTAGTTGCAGTTACATTGCCACCAATTACGTTACCACCAGCCGAAACGTCTGTGTTAGCAAGAACATTGCTACCAGCTGAAACATTGGTAGTGGCAGTTACGTTGCCACCTAACACATTACCGCCTGCTGAAACATCGGTATTGGCCAAAACATTGCTACCGGCTGAGATATTGGTAGTTGCAGTTACGTTACCACCAGCACTTATGTCAGCCCCGGCTAGTATATTACCACTGGCACTGAGATTGCCGTTGGTGTTGATACCAGTGTCATAGAATGTGGCCACTGTGCTCGAAGCGTTACCAATGGCAACTACCAAGTTGCCGTCAGTTGTGGCTATATTAGCAAAGCTACCGCCGTTTACAATTTTACTGGCTGCAATATTGCCTGAGTTGATGTTGCTGATATAATAACCATCACCAAACAGGTACTGACCAGCACCAATGTTGCCTACCGCAGTAATATTGCCAGCAACTGAAACGTTTCCGCCTACGCTGACATTGGCACCAGTTACAACATTGCCACCTGCACTGACATCACCAGTAGTGGTCACTGTAGTTGCAGAAATAACATTGGCACCAGTGATATTGCCACCCGATCCTGTTGTTGCAAAATTTGCACCGTAGATGTTGCCACCAGCACTTACGTTGGTAGTTACATTTACATTGCCACCAACTACGTTACCGCCAGCCGAAACATCAGTATTGGCCAAAACGTTTCCGCCAGCACTCACATTGGTAGTAGCAGTCACATTGCCACCTGCTACATTGCCACCAGCTGATACATCAGTTGTGGCAGAGACATTGCCACCCGATACGTTACCGCCTGCTGAAACATCAGTCACAGTGTTTACATTGTTGGCCTTGAAGTCGGCATAGCTGTTGATCGCAACAACGGTGTTATCGTTCACACCGCTGTTGGTATAGGTAGCAGCAAAAGTGCTGTTGGCCTCATTCCAGATAAGAGCAATATTGGCTTGGTTTCCACGTAGACCGATATAGCCGATGTCCACGGCCGGGCTACCACTAGTCTGTCCGTCTGCTAATACGATCAGGGGATCTTGTATGTTGGTATATGTGGTATCAACCGCTGTGGTTGTACCAGTTACGCTTAGGTTACCCGAAATGGTAAGGTCTGAACCATAGGTAATATTGTTAGCTAACTTGACTGAAGTTACGCTATAATCTTGTACTTTGGTATTTGCATTGATACCAAGTTGGGTATTGCCAGCTGATGCATCAGTGATCTGGTTATTTTTTATTCTTGTGACGGCCACGGTTTTCTCCTATTATGATATATTTACCAGTGCCCGCATAAAACCGGGACTGTGTTTAGAATTTTGACTCATTTAAAAACCCGTAACAGGTACGGGTTTTTTCCACACAAAACTGCGTTATGATGTGTAATTCTGAACCTGTGCCAGGATCAAATTGCCAGTACCATTGGTCCAAGTTACCGGATCTGCTCCAGACTTGAATGTGGTTGAACTTATGGTGTTGAATGTCAATCCAGTAGTATTACCAGTGCCAGTAGTGATATTGGCACCGCCTTCTGTGGTACTCAAAGTAAAGGTATTGACGCCGTTAGTGTTGATCACATAATAAGTGGTTGGGTTGCTGTAACCAGAGATTGTGCCAGTGGCCACGTTGCTCAATGTGCCAGTGACTGTGATCAATTCGCCTAGACCAATATTGGTGTTAGAACAAGTGAATGTGCCTGCGTTGCCGGTGATGGTGACGTTGGCCAAAGCAAGCGGAGTATTGGTACCTGCCACAAAGAAGTTTACAGCATAGCGAGTATTTGAGGCATCCCAGATGTACTTGTTTGTGAGACGGCTGGCGTAAGCTGATCCACCATTGGCATTGAATACCATGTTCATTTGACCAGAGCTAAGTGTGCCGCTGGTTACCAAGGTGCACTGTCCGCAATCGCTGGCTGTGCCGTTTCCGGTGCCGGACCCAATTGGGAGAGTACAGGTGAAAACTTGTCCCACTTGTGGGTTGATACCAGCGCCTAACTGTGTCCAGTTTGTGCCTGTACCTAAATTGGTGATTTGATAGCTGAAACCTTGTGTGAGACTGTTGGCGTAAACTGAATCTTCGCCGGCCACCAAGTATTTGGTTTGACCTTTTTGTGTAATGATGTAAGCACTGCCCTGCTGACCATTCACGTTGGCTGTGATTTGCACTACTGGATAGCTGGAAGTTGCGATGCCAGTATTGGCACCACCTACCACACCCAAAAATTCTGTGCTTGTTATGCCAACCGGAATTACAGGCACTTCTACATTACCAAAGTCATTAAAACCAATATCCTTGGTTGTGGATTTTTTAATTTTTAACGGACGACCCATTTGTTTTCTCCTTAAAGAAGTCCAATGCAGGTTCTATTCTGCTACGCTGTTGGGTTTCCCGACCAGCATAAAACGCACCATTGCGTTGATTAGTATTTATGGCGTCAAAATATTTTACCAGGACTGACACCCAATTAAATATTGCCATGAACGTAAACGAACTGATCGCCCAGGGCAATGCCCATAGAGAACAAAACAATCCCGAACAGGCCTTGGCCTGTTATGTGCAAGCTATCGCCCAGGACAGAAACTGTGCGGCTGCCTTCAACAACTACGGTAATGTGCTGAGAGAGTGTGCCGAGCCCGAAGCGGCTGTGCCATTTTTGCAACGAGCCATACAGCTGGATCCGGCCAATATCACAGCCCGGTTCAATCTGGCCGTGGCCTGGCTCTTGATGGGCGACTATGCCAATGGTTGGAAACAGTACGAATACCGCTGGCAATACGAACATCTAAACGGCCTCCTGCCCAAATACGAACAGCCCAGATGGACTGGACAGGATCTGCAAGGCAAGACCATATTGGTCGTGGGCGAGCAAGGTCACGGGGACAACATACAATTTATACGCTTTGTGGGAGACTTGGCCCAACGCGGTGCTCAGGTTTGGGTACATGTTAATGCCAGCCTGATTCCGTTGCTTGAAAATTCCAAAACTATTGCCAGACTGATTCCTTACGAAGAAACTCCAGTGGGATTTGATTACTGGATTCCGATCATGAGCATTCCGGGTGTGATTGGCACTACCTTGGAAAATCTTGGTCACATGCAGTATTATCTTGCAGCCGATGCAGGTCGCGTCCGTACCTGGCAAGATCGTCTGGGATTGAAACGTCGATTACGTGTGGGCTTTTGTTGGTCAGGACGCAGAGATACCTGGATCAACAGACACAAGGGCATGCCGTTCGCTGACATGCTGGCTTTGATAAAACGCAATCCCAATTACGAATGGATCAATCTACAGGTTGATTGCACCCAAGAAGAAAATGACGCATTGATGGCAGCAGGCGTGGCCTGCTATCCAGGATCAGTACAAAGTTTTGCTGACAGTGCTGCCTTGATACATCATTGCGATGTGGTCTTGGCTGTGGACACTGCGGTCGCACACTTATCTGGAGCATTAGGCCGTCCAACCTGGGTCATGCTCAGCTGGTTTGCCCTGGATTGGCGCTGGTTGTTGAATAGAGATAGCAGTCCGTGGTACAGCACAGCAAGACTGTTCAGACAGCCCAAAATGGGCGACTGGGCCACAGTGACCGACAAGATACATCAATATCTCAGTTGGTTCAAGGTCTGATGCTGGTTGACTATTTTCCCTATTTTATCGAACGCGAATTACTGGAATTACGAATACGGCTCCTACAGGACCATGTAGATCATTTTGTGATTTGCGAAGCTGACAAAACTCACACTGGCCTGCCCAGGACATTTCAAGTAAAAAACCTAATTGCGGAACTGGGCTTGCCGCAAGAACGAATCACTGTGATCGAGCTTAACCATGCCGATGACATCAACTTGCAGATGGAACGACAAGATTTTGATGCCCAATTTGCCGAAGATCGCGGAGACATTGCATCTATACAAGCTGTGGCCCGCGATCGCCATCAACGCAACGGATTACTAAAAGTCATTGACCAATTTGACAACAATGATTGGATCATAATGAGCGACTGCGACGAAATCATCAATCCCGACCATATCGGATTTGCGTTAAACGTGGCACAGGGCAATCCCGGTGCTGTGATAAAATTGCCCTTGATCAATCTCTACGGTCGGGCCGATCTGCGTCCGTATTCAACTGCGGGCTGGCCGTTTACCTGGCGCACGGCCATGAGCATCTGTCGTAAATCTCTGATAGCACAGACCACTCCGCACAGAATCAGATGCGAGTATCATGTGCCGTTTGAGATCTTGGCTCCTACTTTAGACGGCAAGATATTTGACGAATTTGGTTGGCATTTTAGCTGGATGGGCGGCGACGACAGAATCACCACCAAAAGCAGGAGTTATGCACACTGGCCCAATCGCGGACACCAGGCTCATGTACAACGAGGTATCCAATTCCGAGAAGGCGCCAGCTTGACCTGGGATCCCAATTCGGTATTGAGACCGTTTCCACACGATCAGTTGCCGCAGATGATATTTGATTTGCCGCAGGTGCAACAGTTTCTGTTGCCCAATTAAACAAATATACCTAGATGATTTTTAGCTGAATGTTACTGGGAATATGAATGTGGCCGGGAAAGCAGGCACGTTGTTCATGTAAAATACTATTGCATTACCAGAATTGTTAGCAAGATTCACAGTCATTGGACTGGTATAGGTGCTGCCTGCACTCCATGTGGCCGTTCTATTTCCTGTGCCGTAAGTGCTGAAGAATGCCTGATTGTTGGCTGTCAACGATACAATAGCAACACCGTTGTAGATGCCAGGAGTACCCACGTTGGCAGTTTGAATAAATCCGTTTGTGATCATTGTGGCGTTGCCCGACGCTCCGGCTTCGATCCATTGGACAATATTTCCAGTTGCTGTCATTTCTGAAAAGCTGACCACTCCGTTGGAGCCGCCTGGGGCCGGACCGGGTGCCGAGCCTGCGCCGATTGAAATACCGGCCCCCATGGTAATTCCTGATTCTATTTTTATCCCCACTGCCGACATGACTTGTTTTCCTTATAGTAAAATATTGTTTTTAAATTGTTAGTTGAGTGTGCCAACCAGCGCCAACAACTCTCGGCCAAAATCTTCTGCTGTGTTGGTGTTGTTCAACATCGGCAAGACTGTGTTGATGTACATACCTTGCAACTGTTCAACAGTAAAACTCCGGCTTTTCAAAATACTCTCGCATCGTGTGCAGTATTCTTGTACAAATTCCGCTGGCAAATTGGCCAAGTGCTGATTTAACCGATCAACCGGGCTTACATAATTTGGCATACTGGCGGCCGCAGAAATTACATGATGCAGAATACAATTATCAAAATTTGGTGTCATTATTTGGTTTCCTTGTTGCTATTTTGCCAACTACGAGTCGCTGTTTCTTGCTTGGTAAACAAACCAACCACAGTAAACACAGCAATCCAGGGTACTATACTTACTAGAGCACGGCGATCATACTTTTTGCCACGCAACATATTGGTACCATTTTCGAATGTCCAACCAAAGTAACGTCCTATCGCAGTTTGTTTCTGTATCTGCGGAACCCATACCTTGGGTGCTATGACATGGTAACCTTTGTGTACAGCACGTCCCATAAATGTTTGATCCAGTACTTTGGAACCCCAAACATTGAGTTGATACAACTGACTGCGATCCCACATGCCGGTTTCAGTCATGGCGTTGGCAACAACACAACACTTGTCATTTACTGTAATAACTCCGTTAGAACTATTAGCACCACCATTTGAAGCATAGTAAGTGATCGTGATTGTAACAGTCGGGGCAGGATTGGACACGTTGGGATTGGCTGAATACAGGATGTCAAGTCCAGATACTGTAGCTGATCCAGTTCCGCTACCAGTCACCACAGTGCTCACTATGGTCAACGAGTCATAGGTCCCGGTTATATAGCCTGCAACACCGGTACTTTGATTAGCCACTCCGCCACCGCCGCCATCTGTGTGATTAATTGTAAAGCTGCCGGCTATTGGTGCCGAAGGGCCGCCTGGGCCTATTGAAATACCGCCTTCTACTGTGATTCCTGTTCCAATTATTAATGGTGCGACCATGTGTGTTCCTTTATTGTTTAGAGTATTTATATGGAAATCACAAATGTCACAGTACTAGAAACAATTATTTGTAAATCTGATAAGAAGCGTTGTTGGAAGAACCAAGACCCACAGCCATAAACTCTAGATTTCCGTAACACAAGGTTGCGCCAAATTGATCAATTACAGCAGTTGCAGACGGCGTAGTCCAGGTAGAACCACCATCAGACGATACCGAATAGATAGGCGCCAGGTCGCTGACACGTTGAGCTATCACCACTGTGTTTCCATTGCCGTAAGCACAGTTATGAGTTAACACAAAAGAATATGTGGTATAGCCATTAAAGGATGACCATGCTGTCCAGGTGGAACCATCGGTGCTGGTACTATAAACCGGATAATTGTTGATTTCATCATTGGCAGTGGCTATGTATTTTGAACCGGTATAAGCAATACCGCACGGTTGTATAAAAGTTGCACCGTTTGAGCCCATCACGCTGGGATTGCTCCAGGTGGTACCATTGGCGCTGGTCACTACCGACGCATAGCCGTTGGTGTCAGTACCAACCACGACAAATTTACCGTTGGCATAACAGATATCGTATGGGTTGTATCCTGCAGATCCAGAACCAAGATTGGCAATGCTGGCCCAGCTGATACCGTCGGAGCTGTAGGAGAATCTGGCATTGGTACTATTGGTCCCAACCGCCACAAATTTTGTTCCATCATAGGCCAGGGTACTCAGCCCGTTTCCGGCAGAATCGCCGGCCAGGGCAGTTGGAGTTATCCAGGTGGTACCGTTGGTGCTATAAGTGTAAAGCGAATTATAACTGTTATCGTAGCCCAGTGCCACATAAGTTCCCGATCCATAGGCTATGGCTGTCATCTGACTGACCGCGGTGTTTGTTCCGTTTATAGCGACCGGAGTGCTCCAGGTAAGGCCATTGGTACTGATTGAGTACACCGGTACATTGACCGAATTTATACCAACTGCCACAAAGGTAGTTCCCGAACCATAGACCACTTGACCAATACCACCAAGAACCGTTGCCGTGCCCATGGTAGAAACAGCAGTCCAGGTCAAGCCACCACCGCCGCCACCTATTGCAGGACCAACGGCCCAGCCGCCGGCAAAATTCCATCCTGGTCCAATTGAAAATCCCATAGTGTTCCTTTGTTTGGAGTATTTATACTGATGGGCAGGATTGATACTGCGGTCAACAAGAAAGCACCTTGCGGTGCTTTCTTGCAACTCCCCATCCCTGGGTTGTTTTTGTTTTTGATACGTCTGATAGACGCAGTACAAACCTTTTGTTTTTCGATTAGGAAAAACTAAGGTTCTGGACGGCAATCTCCCCCACGTAGTCGGCGGCGTTCCCGAAACTCGAGGCAGTGTTCGTTAATTCTACGAAGCCATAACGTGTCATAAATGATACGACTGGTTCGAAGGTTGACGGATCTAATACAACGCCAGAGCTCATTAACGGAATGTATGGGCAGTAGAACGCGGCAGCATCAGCTTCTGATGTACCTTTGTAACCTACCAATACGCTCTGTGTGTCTTGAGCATAGCTGTTTACAAACACACGCATAGCACCGTTTAAAGTACCAACAAACTTGGTGTTTGTAGGAGCTTCAAAAGTACCTTCTGTTGTACGAGCAAATGCACTAGTTGTTGCACTTTGTAAAACAGTTAAACTTGCTGGACTTACAACACACCAGTTACCAGCACCACGACGTGTACGCTGAGCGATCAAGTTTGCAACTCTGTTGATAAGAACAGCCAAAGCAGCGTGCTCGTCACCAACGAATGTAGCAGTACCAGATACAGTAGCTTGGTTGTATGTGTACTCGGTTGCAGCCAAAGTCTGCAAGCTCAAGAGGATCTCTTGATCGATCTCAGCTGTGATCTCTTGTGCAAGAGCAGCCATGATTTCTGCTTCAACGTCAATACCATGCATGGCTTGTGCGTCTTGTGCAGATTCAAAAGTCCAACGTGCTTGTAACTTACGAGTCTTAGCTTCAACAGCCTGTTTCAAGATCTGAACACTAATCTGCTTACCGCCAGTACCTTCCATGGTAGCTGTGTTATTGCCAGTGTAACCGCTAGCAGTAGTAGCACCTTGTGGAACTGTGGAGTATGCAGTTGCAATAGTGAACGGGCTTAATGCTTCTTGGCCGGCTGTTACACTAGTTGCTGCTTGGCTGTTGTCAGTCAAGCTCTGTGCGTATCTTACACGCAATGTGTGGATTTGACCCACTGGACCTGTCATTGGCTGTACGCCTACCAACTCGTTAGCGATAACAGTTGGCATAACACGTCGTATCACTGGCAGAATCACTCTGTTCAAGGTAGCGATGTTGCCGCTTGCAGTAGAACCAGAAGTTGCGTTCTCTTTCAAGTACTTTTTGGTATTTTCAAGGATAACTGCCATTGAATTGCGTTTTGAGCCATTTAAGCCCTCGAGCAATGCTTCTTTGGTTTCTCCCCAACGACTTTCTAATAATTCTTGTGACATTTAAGTCTCCTTTTTCTATCTAATTTTAAAGCCCTGCCAGACGCTTGAGGTCAATCACATTGCTGTGATCTTCTTCCTGGACACGGGCAGATTTATCGCCAGTTGCAACGGAAACGTTCTCTGTGATCACTCGTGGTGCTTTCACAGATTTGTCTGCCAATACAGCCGGTAGATACTTTTCGAAAGCACTGGACAGTCTAGCTGTCTGTACACTTTCCAACAAATTACGCATTAGTGCTTGTTTTTCCTTGTTTAAAGGAGCAAGCAATTCGTCCATGGTGCTTTCGCGTTCATTGGATTCCTTGATTATGCGTATTTCGCGTTCTTTGCTTTCAACTAAGGTTTTTGCCTTGGCTGAAAGTTGGATGGCCTCACCCAGTTGTTTTTCTCTTTGAGCAATAATGCTGTGCAACTTGCGAACTTCGGCTTTCTCATTTAAATGGGTAGCACCAAATTCTGCTGCGTATGCTTCAAAAATTCTACGACCAAAATTGTTCTCGCGAGCAACTTTGATATCTTCCTGCAACTGATTGAGTTCAGCCTTGAGATGACGGCCAACAGCGTTGGACATTTTCTTGGCACTTTCTGTTACGAAACGTGCTTTGAGTGTTTCCAACTGACGACGAGCTTCGCGAACCAAACGGACCTTGGTTTTAACCACGTCCTGTTTGTCTTGTGCAAATTCACGAATTTCGCTGGCAAGTGCATGTACCACAAAGTTTTCTAACTTCTCAATACCTTCGGTATGCATCTTGCGATCTTTACGCAGTTCGCCGATTTCTTCAGCCAATTTGGTTACCATAAAGTCGTTAAACTTGGTGGAACTTTCTTTCATTTTGGCTTGAAAACGTACACGATCTTCAGCAAGTTGTTGCTTTTCAGCTTGAACTGCTTGGATCTCTGCTTGTAGACCTTCTGTTACCATACGATCCAGGGCTTCCACCATTACTTGTTTGTCATGCTCTAAACGTTGTGCAAACTCTTCGCGGAGTTCTGCACGCACTTGTTCACGAGCTTCATTGAGCTTGGCTTCCCAGGCTTCAGTGATCTGCTGTTGAGCTTCCTCGTTGATCAAGTCGCTGTCTAGTAACGGTTTTAAACTATCTAACATAGTATTATTTCCCTTCTATTTTGAGACCACGTATAAGGCGAATCACTTCGTCTCGTACATAGCTCTTTGCTTTGTTGCTTTTAGCCGGGTCTTTGAACATATCCAACAAGCGTTGTCCGCCGGCATGATTTAACAGGCCTTCGTATATTGCTGTGGGATATGCATTTGGAGCACTGGGCTGAGCAACCACATCCACAGTGACGATTTCAAAGTCACTGACATGTCCGTTGGCGTCGTTGACATTTCCTGATCCACGACTGCTAACACCTAGTTTTACACCGTTGGTCAACATGGTTTTTACCAGTTCGCCCATGGGTGTGGGTAATATTTTTAATGTGCCGTATCCGCAAGGACCTTCCATCCACATGCGTTCAATCATGTGACTGACTCGATCTAGATTGATTTTCAAATCGTCTGGATGATCTACTTCACCCAACACACTGTGACCACTCTTGATTTGTTCATTGATGGTGTCTACTGCTTTGGCTATTTCGGTTACTGGATACACACGCTCGTTGGCGTTTCTTACGCCGCCCTCAATGCAAATTCCTTTGAGTTTTAAAGTTTTGCCGTGTCCATCAGCAGCTTCCTCAGTCAACAGTTCAATGTTGGCCTGAGTAAAGCTGAGATGTTCTTTTAGATATCGAGCCATATCTGCCTATTATCCTTTTGGAAAAGGAGTTCTAGTGTTTGTACCAGCAGCCTGTGTCAAAGTTGGCTTTGGGGCCGCATCTAACTTGGTGTTGCTTGTGCCTTTACCGGGGGTGTTTTTGAACTTGCCGGCTTCGGGTAAATCAGCAGTTTTAGGAGCTGGACGGCCTTGTGCTACATCGCCGGTCATTTTGACTGGAGCACCTTGCATGCCTTTGGCGCCGGAGTTGAAAGCCACTACGCTTTTGTTGTTGGCACCGTCATCGCCGTGCTTTGGAGCAGGAACTTTGTCTAACTGTACGTTTTCCATCATGCCCATTTCGTCCATGTCGTTGTCGGCAAATGCCTGGGTGTCGTCCATTTCTAGAGCATCACCGGCCAATTCGTCGCCTTCTTCGCCTTGTAAATCGCTGTCGATACCGCCTTCGTCATTGCCCATCATGGCTTCAAATTCGGCCATGAGTTCGTCTAACTTGTCTTCCAAGTCAATGACTCTGTCTTCGATATCACCGTCTTCGTCATGGTCTTTTTCCATGTCGTGAGTTAAATCTTCGCCGTCTTCTTCGGCTTCGTCGTCAAACTCTTCGTCGCCTTCCATCTGCATGCCGGCTTCTTCGCTCTCAACGTCGTCAATCAAGCTGTCACTGGCGTCACCGCCCATGCTTTCATCTTCCATGCCTTCGTCGAGGTCTTCCTCTTCGCCGTCTTCTTCCTCGTCGTCCTGATCTTCTTCGTTCATGAGGTTTTCATAGATTTCACGACTTTTTTCAACTACTATGTCGTGGAAAAGCTCTTTAGCTTTGTCTTCTTCATCGTTGATCACATATTCGATCAACTGTTCAAATTTCGATGTCATAATATCTCCTTAAGTAATGGCTCGTATATTACTTACGTCAAAAGAGAAATATTGGTAGTTTTGAGGCCAAAAACTGGTAGTTTTTGACAGAGATTGTGACTGTAGCGTTACAGTCCGGGTGCAGCCGGAGGTGGTGCGTACTGTTGCTTGACCAGCTTGAGTTTTTCTTTGTACTCGTAGCTGCGTACATCGTTCATCTGACGCAGTTTGTTCAACTGACGTAGAGTCAAACGAGTTTTACGTAGATCGCCCAGCTCGGGCTGGCTATTGTCTTGACTGTCGTCTTGATAGCCTGGGTGGTTTCGATCGTAAATTTCTTTGAGTATCATGTTGTATTTATAACGGAGGTACTCCGCCGGCGGCCCCACCTGCGGGCGGTGCTCCTGTGCCGGCTGGCTGTCCAGCTATGGGCGGTGTGGCACCCGGTTGTCCAGGACCTGGCATGATTTCGGCACCAGCAAGATCGGCTCCGGTAGTGATGTCGCTTTCAAGACCGGCTGGTGTGATACCAATCGAACGCAGATCCTGGCCTTGCGTGGTTTCAACTTCGGGCTCTTCGCGTTCTTCTCGCCAGTATTTTTCGTTTTCTACAATTTCTTCTTCGGTCAAGCCCAGGAAGCGTTTCATCATGAATCGCTTGCTCATGTAAGGCAATTGCTCCAATTGAGTAAATGCTGTGATACGGCTGTTGTCCATTTCGGCCTGGCGATAGGTCGCAAAGTTTTGTGGCTCGCAAAAGGTGATCGTGAACAGACCCGAATCAATGTTGAATCCGCGCCAGTGTAAGAACATTTTAAATTCGTCGTCTAGCTTTTGCATGATCAAGTTTTGCAGGCGTTTGCAATACTGATTGAATCGGTATTCTTGTATGAGAGCTGTGCCCACTTTTCCGTCGGTAAATGCACGGTCTGAATCGTCAGGACCGGTCGGCAAATAGCTAGATGGCACACGCAGACCGCGGGCCATTTTGTTGTTGAAGTATTTTAAATCGTCAATTTCGCCTAGATTGGTACCGCCTGGCAACACTTCCACACTGCTACCACGTCCGTCGCTGGTGCTAGGGAAAAAGTAATCTTCGTTGATACTGAGCGGATTGTAGCTGGCGTCCATCATGTTGGCACCGCCACCGGTGTTGGTAGGAATCCTGCGTTGATGCATTTCGTTTTTGACACGTTCCACAAACTGCATGGCCAAATGGCTGGGCATGTTGCCCACGTCAATCTTGAAAACTCGGCGTTCTGGTGCACGTTGCACACGATAGATCAACACAGAATCTTCTAACAATTCTTTCTGCTTGTAGACCTTAAATATGTTTTCCAAGATGCTTTGTCCAAATGGCCAGAAAAAATCCAAGCCTTCATTCAGGCTGATGTGTACAATGTGTCGACTGTCCAGGCAAGTTTCATTCATGGCCTGAGTAAATCTGTTGTTGCCAGTTCCGCCGCCGGCACCGCCATAGCCACCACCATTGGGTGCTGTGTAGTTGTTTTGTCCTATGCTGCCAGTGGCACGGCTCACATAGTAATCACTAGTGGTCTTTTGAGCTATGCTCATGTTTTGGAAATTGGGATTGATGTCGCGTATGATGTACTGCTCGGGCCGTTTGCCTTCGCTTTCGTTTACAATAACACGAGCCACCTTGACCATGTCTACCCAGTACATTTCAAATGTCTCTGGGTCACGCACAAACACCTGATCGCCGTACTTGATCACGTTTCGGAACAGTTTGAATATGCGTTGATCCAGCTTGTTCAGTTTGGTCCACTGTTGCAGTTGTTTTTTGATAATTTCAACTTCGTGATCGGTTGGTTTGTCGGTGAAATTGATATCAAACGGTGTCTTGTTGTCTTGGTTGATCTGTGTGCTAAACTCGGCAATGATGTCTAAACAGGCATTGACTTCCGAATCGCAGTCCATGTTTTCGTACTGGTTATAGCGTTCGATCCTGTTGGGATGTCCTGAATAAACTTCGGGCAATCGACTGGCATAGTTGCGATAGCTGAACTCGTTGCCGGTGCCCGGTGTGCTGTAGTCAGCACCGTTTTGTTTGCTGTAGCCAGGAAGGCCAAATTGATTTGATCCTGAAATTGGACTGAGTTGACCGCTGGTGCTTGCGACCTTGAAATACTTGCGCCATCCGCGCCCTTGACCGCCGTTAGTGTTTTCTGCCATAGTCTATTATTTATGGGCTTAGTGACTCTGTTGCAATATCTTTTGACTGATGTTGACTTGATTTTGCATGACATGTATCAGACGATCCAGTTTGTCAAGTTGCATCATCATCATTTCTTGGCCATTGCTGTCTTGCAAGGCCTGTACCATTTGATCCAACTTTGCAGTCTGCTGGCTTAACGCACTGTGTACTGGAGTTGTTGATTGTCCTAACTGATTTTCTGGCGTGACCTTGATAGACTCGGTTCCGTGCATGATTATGTTGGGTCGATATCCAGATTTTGGTCCTGACATAAATCCTTCAAAGCCGTTGGCCATACCTAACGGTGCATTTGGCGTAGTTCCGGCCAAAGTATTGTTAGTTGAGGTTGACCCTGAACTTAGTCCGCCTTGCTCTTTTAGTGCATTATAGGCTCGCTGTCGATACCCACCAGAATCGAGTCCAGAGTTGGCATCCAATTGCTGTTTGTTCATTTTACCTCTAGGATCGCCGGTGAAATATTGATTCAGTACAGCATCAATGTCGCCTTTGTTGATCCTCAACAATTCTTTTATAAAAGTTTTTGCCACAGCATCCTGTATTTCTTTGGGTGCGTCTGCAGCTCGTCTGTATTCGGTACCAAGATTTTGTTTTTTAGTTTGTTCTTGCCAGGTCTTGTCAAGAAATTGATATGCCCCTGATGCACTAGATGATGGGCTTTTAATTTTGTAATTGCCCGCAATGCTGCCGCTTTCTACTTTGCGTATAGCGCCTAACAATTTATCTAGATCAGAATCTGATTTTACTTTGTTTTTATCTCCGCTAAAAAAGTCACCCACCTTATCCCAAAAACCTTTGCTACCTTCGGCAGCTTGGTCTGTGATTCCGGCCAATTTGGCCATGGCTTGAGTGGCCGGCAGTACCCCATCATGGATCATGCTTTGTAACGCATCTCGAGTCTGCATCTGTTTTTTTCTAAGGTCCACTGATGCGTCGGTGGTTTCGTCTGTGACTTCGATTGACCTATCCGCGGCTTCTGCTGACTGTTCCCAGCTCTTGTTGGTCAGTTTGATAACACTGCTGTAGGACCCAGCAAATCCGGCCAGTTGACCCGGAACTCGGGCCATGTTTTTGAACAGTTCCAGCTGATTTCCAGTTGGTTTTAATGCATCCACAAACTGTCCGGCATTTATGGCCCCGGTCTTGAGTTGGTCCATCAAGCTCAACAATCGTCCACCCGACAGCTGGAACAGCTGGGTTTGTTCAGCCGAACCGGTCAAGAATCCAGTGGAACTTTCGGCAAAAGCCTGTGCATATTTGGGATCTATGCTGTTCAATATATTGAAAACTTTTTGTAGCTCTTTGCCTTGTTTGCCCAGATCTTGCACTGTGACTGCAAACTGATCCACCCGCATGGCTGCTTCACGTTGCTGTTCCAATTCTTCACGATTTTGACCGGTCAGTCGTGTAAGCCCTTCTATTTCTCTCAGGTAGGCTGCTGCCCCCTGGGTCAGATCGTTCTGTGTTTTTCCTTGTGTCTGCCCCAGCATGCCCAACTGTTTTATGTAACCGGCTATGGCACGATTTTGGGTGTCAACATCCATGCCCATTCTTCGAAAATAATCTTGTAATCCTGAATCTCTGAATTGTGCTGATGTGTTGGCCAAGGCGTCGGTGCCTTGTGCTACAGTGCCACCAAACAGGGCCAAATTCTTGGCGTTGTCCCTGAGCAGGGCAGTCATTTGATCCAGTTCGCCAATGCCGTAGCTGAACTTCTGCATGGTGTCAAACACGTCGCTCATGCCACGTGCAGTGCCTTGCCCAAATCTAGTCAGGTCCTGATAGCTTTTGAACAGTGCATCGCCTTGCTTGTTGGCTTCAGAAGCATATTTGGCACCAGCTGTTATTGCTGTACCCAACATGCGTCCAAGCACACCAAACCGTGACAGGAAATTGTCCAGCACTGTGGCTGTGGCATTTATGCTGTCGTTGAATACTGCTGCACCCTGTGCACCGTCTTTGATTTGGTCAGCCAGTTTCAGGGCCGAATTGCCCAGTCCTTTGAGACTGTTATTTAGATTGGCTGTGTAATTTTTGACACCAGTGGCGGCATCTTTCATCTGCCGGGTCAGATCGGCCGTGATCGGAGTACCGTCTTTTATGGCTCGATTATAGGCGCCAAATATTTCATCAATTTCTTCAGGGGTGTATGTGTCAGCCATAATTATATTTACCGAGGAAAAAAATGAACCCAAACAACCCGCTCCAGCAGTATTTCAGACAGCCCGCCATTTACATACGATTGCCCAGCCAGGGCAAGTATTATCCGTCTGGTTCGCTCAAGCCTAGTGTGACCGGCGAGTACGCAGTGTATCCCATGACAGCCATTGACGAAATCACCTATCGCACGCCCGATGCCATGTTTAACGGACAGGCCACTGTGAGCGTGATACAGAGCTGTATTCCCGACATTGTGAATGCCTGGGACGTGCCGGCCATGGATCTTGATGCTATCTTGGTAGCCATACGCATAGCCAGTTACGGACACGAAATGGAGTTTGGGTCAACCTGCCCGGCCTGTCAAGCTAGTGCAGATCGTAGCTTGGATTTGCGGTTGGTCATGGATTCGTTGAAATCGCCCGACTACAGTGCCAGTATAAAATCTGGTGACATGGAAATTTTCTTTCGGCCCATGAACTACAAGAATATCACCGACAACAGCAAGATGCAGTACGAGAATCAAAAAATCATACAGATGATGCCAGATCTAGAAGTAGTCGACGATCAAAAAGTCACCATGGTCAGCGACGCCTTGAAAAAAATAACCGAAATCACTGTAAAAGCCTTGGCCATGAGTATAGCCATGGTCAAAACACCGTCGGCCATGGTGACCGAATCCGAATTCATTGAAGAAATGCTGTTGCACTGCGATCGCAAGCTGTTCAATCAGATCAGAGACTATGCGATCAATTTGAAATCTGTGTCGGAAATAAAACCCTTGCACTTGGTCTGTGATGAATGCAATCACGAATACGATCAATTGCTGACCTTGGACATGTCCAGTTTTTTCGCTCCCGCCTCCTAGTCTCTAACTCTGACGAAATTGGCAAAATAGTTGACCGAATGGATCATGAGTGTGAAGAAATTAGAGAAGAGGCCCTGCAGTTGAGTTGGTACATGCGTGGAGGACTCAGTTACGATCATGCACTACAGCTCAGCGTGACCGAACGCAAGTTGATCAACCGGCTGATCAAGACCAATTTGGAAACTACCAAAAAATCAGGACTACCATTTTTCTAACATGAATCTTGAACAGATAAAATCCGACATCGATAGATGGATTGAAACTTTCTTGGAAGTGCCCAATCCAGCACTCAACAACTGGGCACCGTGCCCGTATGCACGCCGTGCCAGGCTGGAACAAGCCTACGAAGTACGCACGGGCGACAACATCTTGTTTGACCTGATGGAAATTGGTCGCACCGGATTGGGCAATCGCGATGTAGTAATCTTGGCCTACGATCCAGACCGGTACTCAGGATTCAATTTTGAACTGGCTGTGAAAACTGCCTGTGAGGAATATCTATTGCCCAACGATTTGATAGCCCTGGTGGATCACCCGGGTCTGCCCGAAATAGTAAACAGTGTCGCTATGAATCAAGGAACTTATGCCTTGATCTTGATACAGCGTCTTACAGACCTTGATCAAAAGGCCGCAACACTGGGTCAGCGAGGATTTTATGACACCTGGCCTGAACCCTATCTCAAAGAACTGTTCCAACACCGACAGGATCCCAGACCATGACCTATCAATATGCCAGAATCAATCTTGAAAAGGTCTCCTATCGGCCCACGGTGGACTGGTACTACATCACCAATCCTGATATTGACCTGTTAAACGACATCTATAGAACCTATTGCATCTACAAACACTTTGCTAGTGTGATGCCCATATTTGATAGCCAATACCGTGATCCAGACACAGATCTAATCGGCTATCGAGACCAAGGACGACTGGTAGCCTGGAGCATGATCAAACGCTACGACAGTCACAATGCTTTGTGTGCTCAATTTGCCTGGAATTATCACAATCCCCGGTTGCGATTGGGCATAGAAAGTTTAAAAACCGAGTGTGCCATCTATCGAGATCGAGGATTCCAATATCTCTATCTGGATCAAGCACACTTGTACAAACAGGGCCTTGACGGCTTTGAACTACTAGGACCACTACAATAATGTCAGACTTATACACAATATGGGCAAACAAGGAAGGCGACATCAGCGACCTTGATTTTGTCAACAACATGAAAAGTTTTTTACAACACCTGGTTGATGAAGGTAAAATGATATCTTACAGGATTACCAGATGCAAAATGGGATTCCGCAGCATAGCCGACATGCCCGAATGGTTTATCATCATGGAGTTTGAGAACATGGCACAGATCGATGAGGCATTCCGTCGTGTTGCTCCACTCAAAGGCGAACTGGAAGACAAACATCGCAGTTTCAATCAGTTTGTTGCTGGAGACATACAACATGCTCTTTGGAGAGATTATCCTGATCAGTTTTGAGATCTCTTAGAGATCTGTTTCTTTCGCTAAAGCTCAGAAACGATTGTTTCTCTTCTGCATTATCTAGATTACGCGGTCACAATTCACCGTACACACGGTGAATATGATTCTCCACACATTATCTGAGTTGAGCTGTCATCGATCCTAAAGAGATTGTGTTTGCACACACGGAGGCGGTTGACCGGTACCCCCTACTCTAGCTTCACATATCAACGGAACCCTAGTGACCCGATTATCGATCCAAGTCCTACGAGCATGGGTTGTATCTTTTTCACAGAGCCCAAATCCTTTGCTGCCTTGAGTTAGCATTTGCCTTTGACACCCGAGTGAACCTTGGTCCATTCTATCCGGGCTGGGTATCACACCAGCCCTCAACGGGGATCGAGCTGCCTCGATCAAACACGGTCGGTTAGTTGCCTGTCTAAGTTTAGATTTTGTTTTTTATGTGACTACCGTGTATACGACAGACAATTTGTCCGTTGTACCACGCGTCAGATTCTAGTACTCTATGATTGAATTGTTCTCTAGCTTCTATATAACTGCATTCGGCTCGTGATCTGCAATAAAATAATATTTCTCTTGTGAAGTTGTCTGCACCCAGGCTCTTGATGTCTTGGTTGAGTTGATCGTTGCTACCATAGTATGTCTGCCAGTCTGAATCTATTTTTGACTTGATTTTCTTGCGTTTTTTGTTGCCGTTCTTTAATTTTACTACTTTGTACGTTGTCTTGCTGAATTTTGCTAATTTTTTTCCAATATATCTTCTGCCGGTTACGTTGTTTGTGATCAAGTAAACAAAGCCGACACAATCTTCGGGCAGGGTTTCAATTTGAGTGTTTTCATACAGCCATACCATGGACTAGTAATTATACAAATTTTATAAATCATATATTTTTTTCATAAATCCAACCGAGCCCGCCAGTTTCGGTTTCGTATATCCACGAAAAGGTCGGCCAGGTAAATTCCAAAAACCATTCACCGTTGAAGCCCAGATAGTTTGAATGTATGACAGGTTCAACCACAATGTTGTTTTGTTTGGCATAGTGATAGTACCCCTGCGAATAGTCAGGGCGGTATCGACTAGAGTTTAAAAAAGTCGGATAACTCAAGCCTTCCAATTTGACTTTTTTGACGATGACTGCTTTGTCCTGGTTGCCCACTGTGTCAGTGTCTTGTTTGTTCAGCATGAACACGCTGATTCGATTTAGATCTTGCGCCGGCAACAACCAGTTGAATGTGTGCGGTTGTTTGAGCATGCCAGAAAACAAAATATCTTGATTGAATTTGATTTGTATTTCTGGACAGTCGGCCCAGTATACCGGGTCTACTACCAGTCCCAGGTTGACGTCACGCATCATATCCAAACTCCGATAAAAAATTGTAAAGGTCGATCGAATAGGTCTTGATGCTGATGTTCTTGTATTGATCCCATTGATTTAATTTTTCAGCACATTTTTTTCTTAACAGGTCGGCATCAACGGGCACAGGTTCCTGTGCCAATTTAATAATGCTTTCGCATTCGTTGCGTATGCTGGTATCGATCCTGGTTGGATCTTTTTGATTGTTGAATTCATGACCGTCTTTGGGCAAACTTTCCAACACAGTTGATACTGAATCAACAATGGTTTTTTTGATATGATCTGGCAATAGCACGGCTTGGAGCCAGTTGGGTTGAACCAACAGACTGTTGTCAATGGGTATTTTTGTATCCAGGGCCCATTTGATCAAGTTGGCATAAAAAGGCAAGCTCAGAATACTGGGCACAGTTCGTATGACAAATTGTGTGTTGTTGGGCCTACGGTTGTTCATGTCTTGGATATTTTTTAAAATATCAACAATGTTTCCTCCTTGCCTGATGTAGTTCCCAATGGGGTCAACACTTTCTATGCTGATTCCAATTTCGCATCTTTTAAACTTGGATAATTTTTCAAAATATTTCGAGTAATCGATGCTGCCGTTTGATGTGAAACTGATGTTGACTGTGGGTGCCACTCCGGCTTGAATAAAATAATCAATCAAAAATAAAAATTTAGGCATGAATTCGACCTCACCGCCTATGATGTGTAATACCTTGATATTGGCAACCTGGGCATCCAAGAAAGTTAAAAAATTGCACCAGGCTGTGTCGTTGTCGGTCCAGTGTTCAAAAACAGTATTTGAGTCAACCCATTGTAATTTTTTATACTCGTCTTGGAGACGACTGCTGGCAAATGGGTTGCACATGCGACAGGCGAAATTGCAAACATCACCTAGATTCACATGCAGGCTGTGTACGTGACTGGTAGTAAACCCTTGATTCTGTTGACTGTATTCAAAATGTTTGTAATTTGGGCTCTGCAAAAAACTGCGTTCAAAGGATTCTTTAAAAATAACAGATTTATGATTTTCTTTTATGCGATTGCTACTGTATCCAACCTGTTCTTTTTGCTGACACATACGACACATGGGATCCGGTGTATCACCCAACTTGCGAAGTCGTGCCTGTCGCAATCGCTCGCTGTTCCAATAATCGGCGATTGGTATTTTTTTGATATTGTATATTTTTCCTAGTTCGGTGCCTACTATTTTGTCGTTTTGGCATCCGCAAAGATCATAACTGCCATCATGATTGATGTTCAATTCGAACCAGGGAATGTTACAAAAAATATCACTGTTGGCCATTTTTACACTTTATTAAACAAATTTCCAAAGGGTCAGTTTCAAAACTTTGCATCAACTGTGACCATAGTTCGGCATCGTCGATTATGTCAAAAAACGATCGATTTTTAATCAACAACCGATCGCGATGCTGTTTTACAAAACGATTGTCTTGGTACCCGTTGTTGAACCACGGACACGGAGACACCAGCCCGTCAATTCCAACAAATAAATCTTTTTTATAATTCAAACATTTGGCCCATGTATGCGGCGTTGGGCTGATCTCGGGCACAATAGACACATACTTAGTTTGATTGAATGATTCTGTGGTGGTTTCGTACACGGCTGTCTCGGCTACCAACTCGTCGGCTGGTCTCAGCAAATCTGTGTTGTTGTGTACGTACCTGCCGTTGAATTTTGAGCTTTTGACAGTTTGAAACTGATCACAACCCAAAGATCTAGACAAATTTCTTATACGGTCAATGTTGTCTTGATTGAAAGAAAAATATATCGTTGACCACTGGATCAAACAGTCGCTGGAGCTTCGCAACGAGCGAATTCCAGTCAGAATACTTTCAAAATTGCTGTTGACCCTGTACTGGTTGTTGGATTGATCGTCCCATCCGTCAACACTGAACGTGACGCGATCGTTGTGATCCAGCAATGCACCCAGTTGTTGCCACCAGGAGGATTTTTTATAACTTCCATTGGTCACTATTCTTATGCGACTGCGACTGTGATGTTTGATATACTCGACGATTTCTAAAAACTCTGTGGCATAGATTGGATCTCCTATGTCGCCACAGAATATAAAATGCTCGATTTTGTTCAAGGTGTCAACTGGAAAGCCCGATTTAAATTCTTGCAAAGACATTTCCTGATTCAGCCGATCCAGATCCAGTTCGGTTCTTGGGCATCGCGGGCATTTGAGCACGCATTTGCTACTGACTTCCACATGTACAGTTTTGTAATTAAACATGTTCCACGTCTGTGCTGTAATTGGTGTAGCCGTTTTCTTTGACCACACGCAGGATATTTTCCACACGACCAGCAAGCTCGTCTCTATGACTGACCAACCATATGCTCTTGTGACGTTCGCGGCTCATCTGTTTCAACAAGGCCAAGGCATTTTCCACACCCTGCGTGTCCAGACCCGAGTCAATCATTTCATCAATAAACAGCACATTGATCGGTTGATATAAACTTTCGAACACGTCTCGAAAGGCCCAGCTCATGCTGAGGATTAAACGATTACGCTCACCTCGACTCAAATTATCAAAATCCAATTCTCGTCCCAGCTCTTCGATGCTGACAGTGAGATCGTTTTGGAACACCACAGTGTGTGGCAGGCCAATGCGATCCAGATAGTAGGTCAGTCTAGCGTTCAAGTAACTTAAATTCTGTTCGATGATTTTTTTACGGATAAATGAATCTTTGTTGGTCAACAGTTTGAGCAGGAATTCTTGATGTTCTTGCAATCTAGTAAGTGCATTCAGTTCGTCATAACTCACAGTCTGCAAGGCCTGTGCCTGCATTTCCTCAATCTGTTCGGTGTACGGATCTGTTTCAATTCGTTTAGCGGCAATCTGTTGTGCCAGACCGGCCAGGGTGGCCTGATGTTGTATGGCATCTGACTCGTTGTCGTAGAACATTTTGGGTGGTCGTCCTAGCGGGCCCAGGGCCGCGAAGGCAGCCTCCAAGTCTGATAACAGTTGGGAATGTTCTTGGCTTGCCGTTCTAGCCGTTGCCAATTCAGCCTGTTTTGTTTCCATAACAAGTTGGTGCTTATTGTCGTGGAAGGGTTGTCCACATGTATGGCACTCATGGTTCGCCAGTGTCTCGATTTCCTTAGATAGTTTGGAAATCGTTTTTGTTTCGCGATCGCGGTCCAGCTTCGTCCGACTGATCTGGCTAGATAGATCGTTGAGGTCTTTTCTACGCTGATCCCAAACTTTGTGTTCCTGATGGGCCTGGATTTCCGCTTCGATGTCAATATCTTGTAACGCTGCCTGTGCGGTCTCAAGTTCCGTGATATCTGATTCATGTTTTTCTGCCCATAATCTCTGTCTGCGTTTTAGGTTTTCAATCTGTTCTTCAATACGCTTATTGGCATCTTGTACTGCACGGATGCGGAATTCTTCTTGTGTGATTGAGTCCTTGGTCTGTCGGTTCAGTTCTTTGATCCTGTCCGCACGTTCACTCAGCATGGTGATGCCCAACAGTTGTTCAATGATGGTACGCTGATCGTTGGCCTTGAGGCTGAGAAACGGTTCAGTATAGGTGTTTAAGGCCAAGATATGTTTGAACATGTCGTGGCTGAGACCCAAGGTTTGTTCTATAGCTTCCTGGGTTTCTCTTGAATCACCTTGTGCATTGTCCGTGGCTGTTTGTTCTTGACTATCAACAAAGAATCGCAACACATTGGGTTTGCGACCGCGTTCAATTCGGTACTGTTGGGATCCTACTACAAAATCTAGACTGACCAACATGTTTTTGCCGTTGGTCTTGTTGACTAGATTGTCTTTGCGTATGTTGCTGAGTGCTTGTCCGTACAGGGCATAGCTGAGAGCATTGATGATTGTGGTCTTACCAGTGCCGTTACGACTGCCGTCTCCGCCGAGGTCTAGGTTTTCGCCCAACACCAAAGTGAGGTCGCGTCGATCAAAATCAATACCCTGGGTGGCGTTACCCACACTCATGAAATTACGAACTGTAAGATTTTTTATCTGTATCATATAGTAGTATTATACACTGAAGTCTTGATCAAGCCAAGAAAAATGAGTTCGCCAATTGGTCGAGCGACGTCGGTCCAGTTGATCTAGGTATTGTTTGAGATTGGATATCTGCAAACGGTTTGGCACACCGGTGGATAATCTTTTTGCGATACCGGACATTGCATTTTTTTGCCGTTGCTGATCTTCGGAGTTGTTGGGCATTAGCGACAAAATTTTTGTCATGTCATCAGAAAAATAACTGCCAAACGCATGCGGATCATCGACCCAGTTGTTGGTGGTATTGAAACTATGCAAGATGGGTTCGGCTCTACGCTCACGCTCTCGTCCGCGTATCACAGCAGTTTGTCGAGTATTCCATTCGTTGATTTTTTCCAACAGTTTCGGCATGGTTTTAATAGTCAAGGCAGATATAACACTGTTGATACTTACACTGATCCAGGGTCGATTCAGCACCAATTCAAAATTTTGTTGCCAAGTTTCTAGATCAAGCCCGTATCTGACGTATTCTTGTTCTGCACCCCAGCAATCTAGACTGGCTGTGAGTTGCAGTTTCCATATTTTGTTGCCCAACACCAACTTTTCGAACTGTTTGATGTATTTTTCAAAGCGTGGAGTGGGGATATTTAAATTGGTAATAATACTAAAAGTTAAATCTGGATTGGGGTGAGTACGCCAAAACTCTATGCTGTCATCTAGTTCTTTTATTAAAAAAGGTTCTCCGCCCAAGACATGATAGCGTTGCAACACTTGATATCTATTTTCGTTTTCAAGATACTTCCAAAAATCAGAAACCATTTGATCATAATTGGAATTATTTTGTGGAGCTCTAACATCAAACGCTTTTCCAGAAGAAAAATCTGATCCAAATCGACGATTTTCATCTTCCCATTGACTACTAAAATGTGGACCGCAATACACGCATGCCATGTTACAGGTATTTTTAAAATAGGCCTCTATTATGGTCGGAGTGATTGACGTAGCAGTAGAATCATTTATTAACTCTGGTGGGATCAGAGATGCATTGTTTAAGTTGCTCTGTCGATCACTGATTCCTCCGGCTTCCTCAACATTGCGACAGTATTCACATCCTGCACCGGGCCATTGACCTTGTTGCATTTTTTGTCTAGCTGTGATTTTGTCCGGAGTGTTATGGAACTGATCAAAATGTTCAGGATCGATAGGATATTTTTGCGTGCGATGACAACTAGATGTACTTCCGCTATTAAAAAACACAGAGCTCCATGCCCATTTTAATTGACAGGCAGATTCGGATTTGATAGGAAAAATCGAGCGATCTGACATTATAAATTTTGATATATTTTTAACAGCAATTTGGAGTCGTAAAACTCGCTTTCAATATTGGTCAACTGATCAGTTACAATCTGATCCACGCTTTCAAAGCGGATCTCACCTGGCGCCATGTCAGCATCTACTGCGGTACTCTTGACTGGTATCAAGCTCATTTCTCTGAGCTTGTGGTCTCGAACAAAGGTGTCTTTGATAAAACTGGCTTCTTCGTAGCTGATATCAATGTCCAGTTCCACACGCACATGCATGTTGGGTTGCAACAGATTGGCACCGTTGTCAATGGCCTCGCTCAGTTTCATCACACGATATAACGGTTGCCCGGGCCAACTGAAGTATTGATCCTCTTTGCCCCATTCTTTGACCAACATACCACGATTGGCATCGCCGGCATCGGCAAAGTTGTGTGGGAAACAGTTGCCGATATAGTTAATATTCTTTTTCTTTTGACGCAAGTGGAAATGTCCGGAGTACACACTTTCGATTCCGGTAAAATCATCCACTCGTAACTCACCGTGATCGGGCATTTCTACCATGGCATTCATTTTAAAGTGCGGAAGCTCAAAATGTCCAAACATGTACCGGGCACTCATTTTGGCTAGCTTTTTATAATCGTCGCCCACCAACCATGGAGCAATAATCACATCGCCATCTTTGAAAAAGTCGTTGACAATCTGTATATTAGGAATGTGCCTTGCCCACTCGGTGCTGTAGATATCTCGCTTGTCGCGATAGTATAAATCGTGATTGCCGGGAATAAAATAAAAACGATCAAAGGCCGCCGACAGTTTTTCCAGGCTACGTAGACTGTACTGCAAGGTCTGCATGTTGATGGCCGATCGTTGATGACTCCAATCTCCCAAGAACATGCCGGTCTCACAACCGTTGTCCTTGGCCGTTTTGATAAACCAGTCAATAAAATCCGAACAGTCCTGGTTGTGCACCAGACTGTTTGACTTTAATCCAAAATGAATATCGGTACAAACTGCTACTTTTTTAAATAGATTCATAAGTGTTAGTGTAACACATACCCCATGGCTATTGCAATCTCGTTGTGAGTCAAAAGAAAATCTTCCTGGCGTATGTTGTCGTATTTTTTCATATGACGGACAAACTCAGTGCCATCGCTACCTTTACCATTTTGAATATAGTTAATAATGGTTTTTAATATCAAATGGTCTCTGTTGCTAAATCGATCAATTACCAATTGTTTGGCAGATTCAGTCATGTGTTCAATATTAAAATACCACGGATTACTCAGCAGGTTGTAGGTTGCCTTGATTCCTGTTTGGTTAGCCCAATCTATCAATTCATCAACATAAAGTACATTTTGAATGTTGATGGTAGGAAATAGATATGTGCGGAAATTGTGCTTTTGTAGGGACATAAATTCAGTGATATTTTTTTCAATTTCCGTCCAGTTGCCACCACGCTCTAGTTCAAATCTTTTACCTACATTGTCTATACTCAAAGCAATGTCTACTTCTCTGAACTGTTCAAATAACGGAATCAATTTTTCTGGAAATATAGAGCCGTTAGAATTAAAATGCAATCGAATATTTTTTGCAACATCGAGGTCAATTGCTGTTTGTAGTATTCTCGGCAATTGTTTTAGCAAAAATGGTTCTCCACCGTACAAATCCAAATTGGTCAATTGAGGCAATAGCGATTCCAATTGCAAAGAAAACAGTTCAGTGTCGGCCCATTTGCCTTTTGCTGTGTTATTTTTTATTTGTATAATTCTGGATGGATCGTTGGTATGTTTCAGCTGTTCGTCGGCATGCAAAGAACTTTTTACAGTGTTACATATTCTGCATTTAAAATTACACACATTACCAGCATTCAAATCAAGACTGAGAATTTTTGGATCGTCAATCCAATTGGTATAAAAATCTTTTGAATGTGCATTCAAATGTCGTTGTCTGTAACTGAGGATGCTTCCTTCTTTTTCTGTTTTCCAGCATTGATCGCAACCCGGTGCCTGTATGCCATCTAAAAGATCGTGCCTTAAATTCTGCATCTTATCATTGTAGAATACATCGATTACCTGATGGTCAATCACATTTCCGACCACGTCGGTTTGTATACAACACGGATGAATATTTCCTTGATTTGTTATTACTAAATGACTCCATACCACCGGACAAACAGTATCAGCGACATAAAAGTCGTTGGTCAACAACTCTTCTGAATCGATATCGATCACACTGTTTTGAATTGGTATGTCGGCTCCATACTTTCCCCCAATGGTTATTAGCGTACTACCAACATCATAAGGACAACAAATCAAAATAAAACTGTTGCTGATATCAACAATCGAAGCTGCTTTTTGAACATGTTCTAACAATTCCGACGACAGATAATGACCAGAGTACAATACCAATCGATCGTTTGGATCATATGTATCTTTGTGGTAATCATCAAATAGTTTGAATATTGCACTTTTGGATCCGACAATCTCGGCCAGATCTACAAAACACACAATGTTGTATGTTTTTCCCAGATGTTGATATAACTCAGACGATAGCATCAAGATTTATAACAGTTACTCTTCTGACAGTATAACGACCTCTCCGGCAACATGATCTGGATCGCGTTTGCCTGAATTCTGTCTGGTCCATGACGGATTCAAGCCGTTCATTTCCAGTATGTCATCTCTGATGTTTTGATTTTTCTTTTCCAGATTCAGGATACGGGTAAAACTGTTGGTGATGGCTGCTGTGTAGTAGGCAAATGGATTTTGGCTCTTGCTTTCGTCAAACTGCAGGCCGATCTGGCTGAGCTGTAACAGTGCCTGACCACGCATTTCTTCGTTGTAGGTATAGCCGCGCCAGTTTGATCTGGTGGCATAGCGTTCGCACAGTTTCATGAACATGGTGGCTAATTTTCTAGTCATGGTGCCATGATCCTTGCAGAATTCTCCGTATTCGAGATCACCCCGCCAGTGGCTTTTGCCCACCAAGTACGGTTCACGATTTTCGTCTATTCTGTAGTGATAAAACGGAGGGAAATTCAGTCGCACGTGAGTCGGGCTCAGCACCGGCTCTTCAATCAGCTCGGCTAAGGGATCTTCGGGTTCTAATTCCAGTTCAAACAGTTCGTCGATCTTTTTCTTTTTGGTCGCTGTTTTTGGCACTTTTTTAGGCGCCATGGGTATGTGTTCCCAACAGGTCACCCGGAACACCAGATCGGTGTTGGGTATTTTGACTGGATCTATGACCTGGCCGGTTTCGCGTTTGATACGGTCGGCTCGGTTGCGTCTTGCTTCGGCCACGGTGCGTTGATTGATTTTTGAAACCGTGGGCAGAATGATATCGTACTGATGATCCTGTACCGGATCTCGGAATGTGCAGTAAGTGTTTTTGCTTAGGTGTATTTCTTTTAGGATATCTCTATTGTTGAGATAGTTGATTTTTGCTGGTGTTTTTGGTATGGTTGTAGCCACTAATGGTCTCCTGGAAAGTGTATTTATTTTACAACACTTTTGGTTTTTGTCAACCTCGATCATTAAGTGGGTGGTTTATTTTCTTGGTAAATATCGTATAGGAAAATAAAATAATGCCAACCGAAGTTGATCCAAACGTAGACCCATTTGCCGAAGAAAATGCTTCGCCTTTTGTACCGGCCAGTGAACTTGATACGGCCCCAGCCGATGTTGCTGTTTCTGCTAATATTGCAGCAGTAGCCGATCAAATAAGCGGAATTGATACTTCACCTGCCGCAGTACCATACTATGCGGTCAGCTACAATGCCGTCACCGAATTGTACGACGTAGTTGACCCCAATACCGGTGCTATAATTGCCGGTAATTTGCCAGACAGGGCCACCGCAGAAGAAGTAGCTGGCCTACAGCAAAGCCTGGTATCGTCGCCGCCGGTTCCGCAACCACAGCCACCGGGCGAAGATCCCTACGCCAATCCGCACGGTTTTCCTTACAACGATGAAGGCAATCTCAACCCAGGCTGGACCCTGGACGAAAACAACAATCCGGTCTATGTGGGCGGCGATTTTGTAGAACCTGCTACCTTGGCCAGTGCCGAACAGAGTCGTATAGCTGCACAGGTCAAAGAAGCCCAGCGTCAACAGACCATAATTGATCAACAGCGACAGTTGAACAATCAGGATTGGCGTGTTAGATTGAGCCTGGCCGACAATTCAAACTATCTTTACAATGCGACCAATCCTGGGATATTGTCCTATTTGTCACCTACCAACGGTGTGATATTTCCATATACACCACAGATCACTACCAGCTACAAGGCCAATTACAACAGCTACGACCTCACACACAGCAACTATCGTGGATACTTTTATCAAAACAGCTATACCGATGCGATCACGGTAAATGCCACTTTTACTGCCCAGAACACCTATGAGGCCAACTATCTCCTGGCGGTCATACACTTTTTTAGATCGGTGACCAAGATGTTTTATGGACAGAGTCAAAATGTTGGAAGCCCGCCACCGGTGTGTTATCTCAACGGCCTGGGCGAATATCAGTTCAACAAACACCCAGTCTTGGTCAGTCAATTCAACTACTCGTTGCCAGCCGATGTGGATTACATCCGTGCCGGCAGCAGCAACAACCTGCAACTGAATCAAAACGGATTGCGGGCCAAAACCAACACACTCAATCCACAGCTGGCATCAGTGTCGCGTCTGGCCACTTCGGTGTCCAGTTTGTACAACACACTGTTTCCTACTCCGGTAGGCGCCAAGCCCGGAATTCCGGCTCCTACGGCGCCCAACACAAACAACCCAACCTATGTGCCGACCAAGATAGACATAGTGCTGACCCTGTTGCCGATACAGAGTCGTACACAGGTCAGCCAACAATTCAGTTTACAAAATTTTGCTAACGGTGATCTACTCAAAGGAGGATTCTGGTAATGGCCACCTATGACGCGACCAGCCCGTATTATCTTACCGGCTACAGTCAATTTTTCCTAGATACCATGACCAATCGGCCTATCCCGGCCTTGGCTGACGATATCTTGTTCAACATCAACTTGACCTATCAGTACAGGCCCGATCTCTTGGCCTACGATCTGTACGGCAACAGTAGACTATGGTGGGTATTTTATCAACGCAATCCCAATACCTTGACCCGGCCGCCGTTGGATTTTGCCTCTGGCGTACAGATATATCTGCCCAATATCAGCACCTTACAAACTGTGCTAGGAATCTAACATGGCCACACAACTTTTGATTGGCGGTGAACTTTATGTACCGGGGCAGTCTTTGTCGCTGGCACAAATGGCAGCTATCTCGTTGTCTGTTCAACTGGGCAACGACACCTATTCTAGTGCTAGCCCCGGAACGTTAGATGCACAGGCCTATGCTCAATATCTAGCCCAGGGCGGACAACTTGGCGTGGTAGAAGCCGTCCGATCTCAAGACAGTGCCGGATCTGTTGCTGTTGAAAATCAACTGGCCCGAACCGAAGGTGCAGTGGCGCAAAACCCGCCAACCTCGGCTGTGATAGATACTTCTCTGCTGAGTCTGCCGTTGTCAAATGCACAGGCACAAGATTTATTAGCCACCAACACCCGATTGCAATCAGCTGGCGTAATACCCGCCGATAGAGGACTCAATGCCAAAACAATAACCCTGGCACAAAGTCAAGCCACGCCGCCCAGCGACATCAATGCCCTGGCATCAGGTAACCCGGAAGTATCGGCGCCCAGTCAGGCCGGGGCAGGTGCTAGAAGCGACGATGCTGTTACTGTAACCGGCAACACTGCCAAAGACATAATCAAGGCCACATTTCAGACCAGTACCAATCAACGGATTTACACACAACCAAATGTCCTGGACGATTATGCCAGCTATACCTATCAAATCAGCTGGTATCTGCTGAATCAAGATCAATACAATGCCTTGGTCAATTCGTCACAACGCAATGTGGGCGCCTGGAGTTTGCTGATGCAAAGTGGCGGAATTCCGTTAAACAGTGCCTTACAAAACAATATCAACACAGCCAGCAACACTGCTTTCCCTACACGCAGTCAATTTTTTCCAGTCGATTACTATCTAGATGATTTAGAAATACACAGTTTGATTCCGCTGGGCGGAACACAGGCCACACGCGGTGATGTTTCTGTCAAATTCAAAGTGGTTGAGCCCAACGGCCTGACATTGATAAACAACCTGTATGCAGCAGTAAACAGCGTTTACAGTATAGGTGCCAATTCGCCCGAGCTCGACACATCGAGCAGCCTAGCCGAGCAAGCAGCCAGTACCCTGGCAGCAAACAATTTGTTGCCCACTACCAGCAGTCGCGTGCCCGGGCTCACACCCAACTATTTGCAAGCTCACTATTGTTTGACCATCAAGTTTTACGGCTACGACGCGAACGGAAACTTACAGGCTCCGCTCAAGGGTCGATACACCATCAACAACACGCCTAATTTGCCAGGACCACCCAACGATGTCAATGCTGTCGTATTAAAAATTTACCCGTTCCTGCTGAGCAACATAACATTTGCCATGGCACCCGGGGCCAACAGTAGAGGAATCGAGTATCATGTCGAAGGCGTGGCTCTCAACAATGCCACCGGTTTTGGTCAAGCACGTGGTACCATTCCGTTCAATTTTCAATTGTCAGGAACCACGGCGAAAGATTTGCTGATTGGCAAAACTGCACAATCGAGGCTACAACCTCAACAAGATGGTCGAGTTCCTAGTGCTACACCTCCTGGAAACAATGTTCCACCAGCACCATTTGAGGATGGGTTCACGCTTACCGAAGCAACCAATAACAACGTGACATTTACCGGACAGAACAGTCTGCTCAGTAACGGCACCGCGGATTTCTCGCCTGTCAGTGGATTTGGAGCATAATCATGGCCGACCTGACTAACAAAACACAAAATTCTGGTCAATACCCCAATGGTTACAATCCTTATGCTCAAAACAGAGTCAAAGGAAGTATTTTTGATGGTCCAAATATCAATCAATACCCAGATCAAAACAGCAGAAGATCTCAGCAAGTTCCTAGCACCGCCAGTTCCAGCCCTGCACAATCGCCGCCTAAGGCCACAGCAGCACCCACCGGCAACAACGGATACATGTTTACCGGGTTGGCCGAAGCACTCAACTCCTATCAAAATGACCTAGCCAACAAATACAAGGCCGAAGGCTATATAGCCGACATTTATGAATTTGAATTTCACCCACCCGAGCTGGGTGCCAGCAAGGTCAAAAATCCCGGCAGCACCGACCGGTCAAAAACTGCTGGAAAAAATGCTGCCACAGCACGACAGGCCCTGGATTCCAACACAGTACCAGTAAACAACAACAGTCAAAACTGGGACATACAAGCAGGAACGCAGATAATACAATTGATTGATCAGATCATGCGTGGCAGTGAGTATGTTCGAAGCCAAGCCAACACGAAAACAGATGCAGTCACACAACAGACCGAGGCTAGTAACGGAAACGGAACTGGTATTGTTACCTGGTACAACGTCACGGTACAGGCTACTAGCCTGGGCTACGATAACAAACGCAAAGATTTTGCTTATCGTATGAAATTTCTCATAACACCTTATGCCATAACCAAGATGGCCAGCGAATACTTTCCGGACAGTCGGTATCGTGGCAGTCACAAAAGTTACAACTACTGGTTCACCGGACAAAACACGCAGATTCTCAGCTTTGAACAAAAATACGATGCAGCATATAGGCTGTTACTGAGTGGCGAAGGCGCAGCAATACAACAGGCAGCAATTACCACACAATATCGAGACCAGTATACCAAAACGCCCATGCCAACCACCACACAAAAAACTGGACAGCAGACCGGAACCTATACCAATCAGGCTGCTGACAGTGCTGCAGATTTTTTATACAGCCCCACTGACCTTGGCATGGTCAAGATTCGTATAGTGGGCGACCCAGCCTGGATGCAACAGGGCACGATAGTTACCGGAGTAAGTGCCCAGACCTTCACGTTCAGTCCGTTCAATGCTGACGGCAGTATCAACTTTGACAGTCAAATGATCAATTTTGATATCAACTGGAACCAGCCACAAGATTACGACTTTGATACCGGAGTCATGAACGTGAATGATACTCAAGGCCGACCTCGCATCAACAATACATACATAGCCACTGAATGTCGTAGTTTTTTCAGTAGAGGAAAATTTGAACAAGAAATCGAAGGGAAGTTGTTGGTCGAAAGCAAACCCAATCAAGCAGTGTCAAAACAACAAGTTGCTAGACCTGCTGCGCCTCCAAAATCCACAACCTTGCCTGCAAAAACCGCTCCACCGCCGGCTGCTCCGTCGCAGAACAGCAACGCAATTTTGCAACGTGCTGAAGCCGAATATCGAGCCGGCAACAACATAGCAGGAAACAGGATACGCGGAGTTAAAACCACAGCTACTGGCGCATATAGTGGACCAACAACCAAAATCAATCCATTTAACCCCAACGGCTACGGCGACGCATAATAGAAAGAACAACACATGGGAATACAAAATTATCAACGCAGTACCGGAACTCCAAAAACGTTCGATCAAAATCGCGGCGGAACTCCGGGCACAGGCGGACCGTACATCGGTATAGTGAAAAACAATCTTGATCCGACCAGGATGGGTCGTGTGCAGGTCTATATCGAAGCATTTGGTGCCTACAACGAAAATGATGATACGGCCTGGAAATGGGTCAGTTATGTGACACCTTTCTACGGTGCCACGCCCAAGGGCGGCAGTGCCGGAACCGGAACATTTTTAGATGGCAATCAACAAAGCTACGGCATGTGGTTCACCACGCCCGACATTGGCACGCAGGTGATCTGCATTTTTGTCAACGACGATCCAGGAAACGGTTACTATATAGGTTGCATACCTACCAATGGCATCACACGCATGATACCGGCCATCGGATCGGTGCCCCGCAGTGAGGCAGCCACACAAAATGCCAGCCAGGCCAGTTATCTGGGCAATTCAACTAGATTGCCAGTCACTGAAATAAACAACAGTCCTAAGAATCTCAAGACCAGCGAAAGCCCTACTTTTTACAACGAACCCAAACCGGTACACAGTTATGTGGCCGGAATCTTGTTCCAACAAGGTCTCAACAACGACACAGTACGCGGCCCAATAGCCAGCAGTGCCCAAAGAGAAAGTCCCAGCAACTGTTACGGAATCAGCACGCCGGGTCGTGCTATCTATCAAAGCGGACTGGGCGACACAGCTGACGCCAAAACCTTGGACGCACAAACACTGCAAGGAATTTCGGTAGTTGGTCGACGTGGTGGGCACAGCCTGGTCATGGACGACGGTGCTCTAGATGGATCTGACAATCTCATACGCATACGTACCAGCAAAGGTCATCAGATAACCATGAGCGATGACGGCAACTGTTTTTACATCTGTCATGCCAATGGCCAAACCTGGGTCGAACTGGGCCAGGAAGGCACCCTGGACGTTTACAGTACCAACAGCATAAACATGCGGACCGAGGGCACCATAAATCTACACGCCGACAACGATGTCAATATCTATGCTGGTGGTAGCATGAATCTCAAAAGCAAGACCAGCACCAGTGTTCAAAGTGACGGTGACGCTGATCTGGCCAGCAAAGGCAAACTCAGCTTGTACGGCAAAGGCAGCATGTCAGTCAAAAGTGGAGGTACCTTGGCAATCAAGAGTACTCTGGGCAGTTGGAGTGCAGGCGGTGCATTATCACTCAGCGGTACCCTGCTGTTGCTCAACAGTGGACCTGGATTACCAGCAAGCACCCCCAAAGGCATAACCAAGTACCTACAGCCCAATACTGAATTCAACCCCAGCACCGGTTGGCAAGTGAGTCCAACCGGGACTGAAAGTATTGTTACTCGTGCCCCCACACACGAACCCTATCCTTATCACAATCAAGGTGTAGACAATCCAACCACTATCGTACAGCCCGGACAACCCAGTCCGCCGCCGGACGCACCCGAATTACCTGATGGAGTAAGTATCACAAAAATATCATGAGCGTGTTTACATATACCCTTCCGTCCGGATCAACGTTTAGGCTGACAGCTCCTACTGGGACCACACAACTGCAGGCCGACCTTATATTCTATGGTCAAGTGGCCGCCGGTGCCTTGGTAGGATACAGCCCTGGACAGACCCTGACCAGTACAAAAACTGCTGTGACTAAATTTGCTCTCAGTCGCCTGGACCGAGGCACTGCTGGAGTAGACACACGGGCCATACTGAGTATCATCAACAACATACCCACATCAACCGGAGTTCCGGCCTTGATCAACACTCCGCTGACACGCCCAGTTGGACAGGCTGATTTGGTCAATGTGAACTCGGGCGAACTGGCACCCAATCCTATTGGTCCATTGAACAGCTCACAAGTACAAGGAATTCTGGCACAGATAGCCAATCTAGTCGATCAACCGGCCACAGTCATGAGCGATGACAAAGGTGTTGGGCAGTATGGATTGAGTTGTGTGCAACTGGAGCAAGCTGGTTATGTCAAGCCTGGAACCTGGCAACGATTTATTTTTGATCCAGCACCTCTGACCACGGTGTTGAGTTCGCCGGGCATATGGACCGGTCTAAAAGGTGTAAACTCGGCCGCAGATTTTTTGTCCAATACCGGCTTGCAAACCAATGCACAGACCACTCTGTTGCAAAACGGTTACGACGGGCTGGTATCGGCTGGTGTTATCAATCCCTCCACCGCACAGGCCATTACTGCCAGTGTAGGGCAGGTTTTTACGCAAAGCGGATTGCAGACAGTCTCGAGTCTGGGAGCAGCAACTGGAATCAGTTTATCAGTTCCTGCATCTGTGTCAGGTGCACTGGCCAGCACGCCCCTGGCTTCGCTGTTGTCTTCTCCGTTGACCAATGTTTCTACCATTGCATCGGGTGCGATTGACACAATTACAAATGGCGCTTTGAATCTAAACAATGTCAGCGGCATCGCCAGCAAGTTGGCCAACACAGCACTGGGCGATGTAGGAGCCTTAGTGACCAATGCCGGTAGATTTGGCACAGAAGCCACAGCCGCTTGGAGTCAGTTGAGTTCGGGCGGACTTTCTGCTCTCACAGGAGGATTAGCCACTCAAGCGACCGACTATGCACAAAATCTTCTAGGCGGTATCATCAGTCCAGCCGCCGGAACTTTCAATCTTGGCAGTAATCTATTGAACGCTCTTCCCGGTGACATAGGTCAAAGTATAACCAGTCTGACCAGCAATCTTGACATTACCGGCAAAGCCGGACAATTTGCCAGCCTTTTCAGTGACCCTGGTGCGGCGTTATCCAATCTAGGAAACTTTGATCTTGCCAGCTTGACCAATTTAGGCAGCGGTGCTGTGACCAATCTGTTGGGCAGTGCCAGTGGCGTCGCCAGCAATTTGTTAGGTGGTCAAGCCGGTAGCGTGGTAAATGGATTGTTAAGCGGTGACGTGACCAATTTGATCAGTGATCTTGGCGGTCAGGCCAGCAACATAGTTGATGGGTTGTTAAGCGGTGATGTGACCAGCCTGGCCAGTGACCTATTGGGTGGAGCCGATGTTGGCAGTTTGTTAAGCAGTTTTGGTGATTTCAGCAGTTTGGCCAGCCTGGGAGACCTCGGCGGTCTAGGGGCCATTGGTGGAATATTTGGTGGTGGCGGTGACGATCTAGTGTCGGGCACAAAGGTAGCAGCCGGTTACAGCAACACTGTGAATCGTGCCACCCTGGACGTGGCCATGACCAAAATAATAGGCAGTAGCAAAGTACCCACTCCTATTTTTGATTTTCCTTCCATAAACAGCATAAGTCTAAACGCCAGTGCAGATATAACAGCAGCGGCAAACATATTGCAAAATTTAAAAAGCCAAGGTGGAGCATTATTAAGCCAAGTACAAAATGTGACCAACACTGTGTCTAATTTAAAAAATAATCCCGGTGGCATTATCTCAAACGCATTGTCTGGTCTGATTTGATTTGAGAGTAAATACACCATGACAACATTTATTGGATTCAACACAATCAATCAAAACAAATATTTTACCTTGACTGATTTTGAGTTGATCAAACGTGATTTACTCAATGCATTCAATATCAGACAAGGTGAACTGGTGGGCCTGCCCTGGTACGGAACTACCTTGTGGAACAACATATTTGAAAACCAAACACAGGATACCATACAGGCTGTGTACAACGAAGTGCAACGGGTAGCTGGCGGGGATCCTAGAATCTACATCAGCTCAATTGAAGTATTTCCGCAACAGAACGGACTTTTAATACAGCTAGAAATAACAGTGGTAGGCACTACCACGGCACAACAGTTGAGTATCTTTTTCAATCAATCTCAACGTGTGGCCAGCTATGTATAAACTGACCAGTTAATAACGTCGATAAATACAAAACACTGGAACAATTATGGCCACAACCACAAGACAAACTGCAATATTTGGCGTTGAAGATTGGAAGCAGATCTATCAGACCTACCAAGAAGCCAACTTTCAAAGCTATGATTTTGAAACACTACGCAAAAGTTTTGTAGACTATTTGCGAATATACTATCCAGAAACTTTCAACGACTACATTGAAAGCAGCGAATTTATTGCCTTGCTGGACGTGATGGCATTTATGGGCCAGGCTCTAGCATTTCGTACCGACCTAAACAACAGAGAAAATTATCTAGACACTGCTGAACGTAGAGACAGTGTTATCAAATTGGCCAACTTGGTCAGCTACACACCGTTACGCAACACCGAAGCATCGGGCTATCTCAAAGTGTTCAGTGTCAGCACCACAGAAAATCTCACCGACTACAACGGTATCAATTTACAAAATATCACAGTGAACTGGGCAGATCCTACCAATCTTGATTGGCAAGAACAGTTTACCACCATCATAAATGCTTCGTTAGTAAACACACAGCGTTTTGGACGTCCGGGAGCCACACAAGACATTCTAGGCATTACTACACAAGAATATACTATCAATCTAGTTCCAGGATATTTGCCGGTGATTCCTTACACAGCCACAGTTGATGGCGTCAGCATGCCGTTTGAAGCTGTAAACGCCACATCAGCCGGGCAAGAATATGTGTATGAACCACCTCCATTGCCCAACGGACAATTCAACATCTTGTTTAGAAACGACAAACTGGGTTTTGCCAGTGCCAATACCGGATATTTTTTCTACTTCAAACAGGGCACACTGCAAAATCAAGATTTCAACTTGGCCGAAAGAATAAGCAATCGTGCAGTCAACATCAACATCGACGGTGTCAATAATACCGATGTATGGTTGTATCAGTTGGACAATGTGGGCAACATACAGTATTTTTGGGTTCCAGTACCCAGTGTTTATGCTGCTGCCACACAACAGTTGACACCGGGCACTCAAAACATCTACAGTATCGCCAGCAGAACCAATGATCAGATAACCCTGAACTTTGGCGATGGTATATTCAGTACCATTCCAGTGGGCACGTTTAGAACCTATGTGAGAGCCAGCAACGGATTGACCTACATTATCAATCCACAGGAAATGCAAAACATACAGATTCCGATCAGTTATGTGAGCCGCACTGGACAGATTGAAACCTTGACTTTTGTTTGTGGCATCACTGAACCAGTGACCAATGCACAAGCACGCGAAACCATACAAGAAATCAAACAGCGTGCACCGGCACAGTATTACACACAGAACAGAATGGTCAACGGCGAAGACTATACCACTTTTCCGTTCACCCAATACAACAGCATATTAAAAAGCACAGCGGTCAATAGAGCCAGCATAGGAACCAGCAGATATCTTGACCTGGTCGATGGCACAGGCAAATATTCCAGCACCAATATTTTTGCCAGCGACGGTGCCTTGTACGAAAGCAATTTAACACCGGCATTTTTGTTTTCGTGGCTCACAGTCAACGACATCAGCGACATTGTGTACAATCAAGTCAATCCTTTATTGAGCACAGCCGGCATGCAACAGTTTTACTATGCCAATTTTCCTAGACCCGACTTGTACAGCCTAAACTACACTTGGCATCAGAGCACTGTGCTCAACAACGAAACCACAGGTTATTTCCAAAACAGTTCAGGCACACCGGTACCGGTTGGTCCTTATGCCAGCAACAATGCCAAATATATCGTGGTCGGTAGCTTGGTAGAATTTGTTCCTCCTGCCGGTTATTATTTTGATGCCGAAAACAATTTGCAACCTGGTACAGCCAGCCAACCCAGTGAAAAAATGTCTATCTGGGCCAGCCCGACCGCAGTTTATCTGTCGGGTACCGCTCAAGGACTGGGCAATTTGCCTACAGGAGTTGGTCCAGTGGTGTTGAACACTTATGTTCCCACCGGTGCCATCCCCAACCAAGTGATTCCGCTTTTTGTCACCGACATTCCCACAAGTTTAAAACAGAGTGTGGTCAATCAAATCTATCTCAATCAAAACTTTGGCCTGGGCTACAACAATCTTACCGGAACCTGGTATCTGATCACATCCAGCAATTTGGATACTAATGCCCAATTCAGTCTGACCAACGCACAAAGCACAGCCGGAACCAACAGCGATGCCAGCTGGCTGATCCAGTGTACCACCAACGGCAACAACTATACCGTGATATCTAGATCGCTCGAATACTTTTTTGGCAGCGTGGCCGAAACAAGATTTTTCTTTTATACCAGTGATCCAATCTATGACAGCCGTACCGGAACTGTGATACGGGATTACATAAACGTGCTCAAGATCAACAGTCAGCCTGATTCAAATTACCCCTTGCCTGAAGACAGTGTCATGACCATTATCGCCCAGCCAGTATTGACCGACGGCCTAGTAGATGATTTCCAAGTTGAAGTCAGTTTTGAAAGTGTGCCCGGAAGCAGCGTGCCTATCAATCCAGATTTCTTCAATGATCTAGTGGCCCCCACAGTCAACAGCAATCACAAACTGGTGTTCTTCCAACAGACCACCGACTTTGACAATCTGCAGAGATATTTGCTGGTCAATCAGGGTGTGGTCAATTCAGATTACCCCACACAAGCTTCAATACAGTTGGTATTGAGTCAGTACACTGTGGGACAGACATTCTACGCTTACAATCAATACCCCAGCCAGGCTATAACCAATCAGGTGTTTTATACCATAACTCTAGACAGCACTGGTAATCGAGTGCTCACTGTGAACTCATCTTATCTGGCCAAAATTGGTCGACAAGATCTCTATTTCCAATACAGACACAACAGTCCCCTAACCAGTCGTATCGATCCGGGCAGCACAAACATCATTGATTCTTATGTGGTCACCAACGAATACTACACAGCCTATCAAAATTGGCTACAAGATGTGACCGGCACTGTGACCGAACCCAGCCCACCTACCATAAACGAATTAAGCACAGCCTACGCTGGCTTAGACACTTACAAAATGATATCAGACAATTTGATTATAAATTCCGTGGACTTCCAGCCCTTGTTTGGACAAAAAGCCGATCCGGCCTTGCGAGCCACCATCAAGGTCATACAAAACAGTCAGAGCACAGCCAGCGTGACTGAAATCAAAAATTCTGTCGTGGCTACCATGGCTACGTACTTTGACCTGGCCAATTGGAACTTTGGCGATACCTTTTATTTTAGTGAATTGGCGGCCTACATACATCAACAGATTGGTGACATAGTAAGCAGTGTGGTTCTGGTTCCACTGAATCCACAGAAAAGTTTTGGTGACCTTTATGAAATAAGATCAGCCCCCAATCAAATATTTGTCAATGGTGCCACAGTCAACGACGTTGAAGTTATCACAGCACTTACCAGTACAAATTTACAAACTGCACCCGGTAGTGGGGTAATTTAATGGCCACAACAGTACGCACAGTAGACTTTCTTCCTGAGATATTTCAAACCCAAACCAACAAGCAATTTTTGGCAGCTACCCTGGACCAATTGGTACAGGAACCGGCCTTTGCCAAGCGACAAGGGTACGTGGGCCGACGTATCGGACCCGGAGTAAATGCCAACGATCAGTACGTGATTGAACCCACGGCTGTACGCAACAACTATCAGCTGGAGCCTGGCGTGGTACAACTGGATCCAACCAACACTCACAAGGTGGTTGATGCCATAACCTATCCGGGCATGAACGATGCACTTGCCTTGCAAGGTGCAGTGACTGCCGATCCGTCTGCTTTGTACACCAGCGAATACTATACCTGGGATCCGTTCGTTGACTTTGACAAATTTATAAATTATTCTCAATACTATTGGTTGCCCAACGGACCGGATGCAGTCACAGTAAATGCGACCGGTATACCCACTTTTGAAAATTTTACAGTGACTCGCAGCAACGGCTTTTATACCTTTAGTGGAGTACCCGGAACCAATCCAACTCTGACTCTGGCACGACAAGGCACCTACAACTTTGCTGTGGCACAAAACGATCAAGCAACCATTCAGTATCGTGTGACCAACAATGGCACCACGTCTTGGATCATCGACTACGCCAGCAATCCTACTTTGACCTTGGTGCGTGGCAACACTTACACTTTCAATCTTTCGTTGACAGCACCCCTGCCGTTCTATATCAAAACACAGTTGAGTTATGGCACCGTGAATCTTTACAATTCAGGAGTGACCAACAACGGTGCCGCCACTGGCCTGATCACTTTTGTAGTACCGCAAGACGCACCCGATACCTTGTACTATTGCAGTTCAACCGAATTCAACATGCGTGGTCAGTTCAACATCGTGGATGGCACACCCGGTACTGGTCCGGGATTTTGGATACAGACTGACCCCGGAGTGAATGGCACAATTCCGTCAACGCCCAACATCAGCAGTCGCGGAGTCATGGGTGTGGTCAACAACGGTGCAGACTTGGGTACCGTGACTTTCAACACACCGGCCAGCACTGCACAAAATTTCTATTACACATTGCCAATCATTGGATCAATACCCAATCAACCGGCTGGCACTGTGGATCTGGTAACGACCTTGCCGTTTGATCAAATCAACGGAGTCTTGGTCACAGATTTTTTTGCCGCCAACCCCGACGGTATTGATGGCATCACAAACATTGAAAACCGCACTCTCGCATTTAGTAGCACCACAGACCTGGATCCCAATCTATATGTGGTCTGGCTGATTACCATAGTCGGTGGTCGCATCCAGTTGGTCAACATATTGTCGGTGGACAATCTCACACAGTTCAGTGTGTTGTTTGGTACACAGTATGCCAGCACCAAATGGTTTAAAAATTCATCTGGTGTGTTTGTCGAAATGCCGTTGTTGACTGCTTCAAGAGACACCTTGTACTATCAAGACGGCACCGATCCAACCATGTTTGGAACTATACATCTGGTGGATGTTGCCCAAAACGCAGTTTTGAACATCAACAACATACTAGGCAAGACCAATTATACCAGTCCTAACGGCGTGACTTTTACCAATGGCCTAAAGGTGTTATTTACAGGAACCACAATACCGGCCAGCTACTCAGGCAATGAATACTACGTGGAAGGTGTAGGCACAGCCATTAAACTGTTGCCAGTTACAGAATTTGTGACACCTGAAACTTATATTTCGGGATCTCCGGTTGTACCTGACTATCTTACCATCAACCGAGCCAGTCCGGACCACAATCCGTGGACTCGCAGCAACAGATGGTTCCATGTGGATGTGATTGACGTCACAGCCAAATATAATAACAACATACCGGTACTAGATCAACTGGCTAGAGCCAAACGACCTATCTTGGAATTCAGGCCTGGCACCCGACTGTTTGACTTTGGAACCGAAGGCATAGCCCCAGTCAACATCATTGATTTTTCTCAAACTAATGCATTGGCCACAGTGAATGGGTCAATTGGTTTTACCACCGACGGTTACACCTTGGTCAACGGCAGCACTGTGATTTTTGCCGGCGACCTGGACATTGCGGTTCGTGGCACTGTGTATCAGGTGGAATTTATCACGCCCGATACTGTGCCGCCCTTAATCACCGAACCCATAATCAATCTTTTACCTATTGCTACGGTCTTGTCTGACCAGTCTACTTTTTGTCTCAATGGCAATACCCTGATCGGAATCACGTACTATTTTGATGGATCCTACTGGATCCAATCACAGCAAAAAACCACAGTCAATCAGCCACCTGAATTTGATGTGTATGACAGCAACGGCATCAGTTTTGCAGACCCAGTTACATATCCAAGTTCCAACTTTACCGGTAGCAAGTTGTTCAGCTATGCGGTAGGCAACGGATCAGCCGATGCTTACCTGGGATTTCCTCTGACCTATCTCAATCTCAGCAATCTTGGCGATATCGTGTTTGACAACAATCTCTACGTGGACAGTTTCAATTATACCATAAACAATCAAGGTATTACCTTGGCGTTGAGCACTGGATTTGTAAGACAGTATGCATCTCGTTTGGTGTTCAGCAAAGAAATTGGATGGCAAACTGCTGTCACCAAGAGTCAAATCCGTCAACAGTTTAGATATACCTATTCGGGTGCTCCGTTATTGCTAGACGTTGCAGTCAATCCCAACACCACTGTGCCGTCGGTACAACTGTTCGTAAATGCCAATTTTGTTGAGCCGTATGATTCAACTACAGAAACCTATAACTATACCTATTCTGTCACCAGCAATACCACGACCATCATTTTGAATTCTTCCGTGGCCACCACCGGTGACGTGGTAGAAATACAAGTGTTGAGCGATCAGATCAGTGCCACTGGATTTTATCAGGTTCCTATCAATTTAGAAAACAATCCGCTCAACAAAAACAGCCCAACACTTACCCTAGGCACCGCAAGAAATCACTACAGTACCATTGGACAAAATCTAATCAATCTTCAAGGTCCAATCATTGGCGCCAACAACAGCAGAGATCTGGGCAACATCGTTCCTTACGGTCTACAGATCCTGCAACAAAGTAGTCCGTTGACCCTGGCTGGTTATTTTTTACGCAGTGATCAATACAATATTTTCAATGCCCTTGAATTCAACAGTAGAGAATATATCAAGTTCAAATCCTTGCTGTTGAACACTGTGATAAGCAACGATTTTGGCACACAGACTGTGCCTGAAATATTAGACAGTGCCGTCTCTATTATCAACGCAGGAGATACCAGCATCAGCCCGTTTTACTGGAGCGATATGTTGCCCACAGGCACGGTCATTGCCAGCAATTCAACCACAGTGAATCCGATAACCACAGCACGATTTAACACTGTACAAACTTATGACTTTACTACCAGTAACTATCTAGGGCTGTTGGTCTATGTCAACGATCGCTTGCTGACTCGCAATGTGGAATATGTGGTAGGATCGGGTACTCCGACCTTGACCGTCTTGATTACATTAGCTGTAGGAGATGTGGTCACCATAAACGAATACAATCCTACCTACGGAAACTTTGTTCCCAATACTCCTACCAAGCTGGGGCTGTATCCCAAATGGATTCCTAAAATCTATCTTGATACCGATTATGTGAACCCAACCTTGGTCATACAGGGCCACGACGGCAGTACCACAGTGGCATTTGGCGACATACGAGACCAGATCCTGTTGGAATTTGAAACCAGAATCTACAACAATCTCAAAAATGATGACAACCCTGTACCGCTTTCCGTTTACGAAGTGGCTCCGGGATTTTTCCGCACAACAGATTATACCGAAAGTGAAATAACACAAATACTAGGCGAAGACTTTTTGATCTGGACCGGCTACAACAAGTTGGATTATACTGCTCAAGATTACTTGCCTAACAATGCTTTCACTTACAATTACAGTACAGCTGGCAACAGAATCAACGGCGCAGTGTTGAGCCAAGGAGCCTGGCGCGGAATTTATCGCTATTTTTATGACACCATAACACCCAATCTTACTCCGTGGGAAATGCTGGGTTTTAGCGAACAGCCGGTATGGTGGGCCGACCGTTACGGATTGCCTCCTTATACCAATGGTAACCTAGTGCTATGGGGAGATCTAGAACGCGGCTATATAGCCGATCCAGTGGCACCCTATATCGACCCGGCTTTTGCCAGACCCGGACTGACCTCGGCCATTCCTGTAGACAGCCTGGGACAACTGTTACCACCTCTGGAAAGTGTGGTAGGACTGTACAACCCCAACGATTTCCGCAAGAGCTGGACTGTGGGCGATGGTGGACCGGTTGAAGCCTCGTGGTGGATGAGCTCTAGCTATCCGTTCGCGGTCATGCGACTGTTGGCCTTGACCAGACCGGCAGAATTTTTCAGCCTGTTTGCCGATCGAGATCTTTACAAATACAATGCGGATCTTGGTCAGTATCTTTACAACGGACGCTATAGATTGAATGCCAGCGAACTGGAAATCTACGGCAACGGCGTCAGCAAAGCCAGCTATATCAACTGGATAGTGGACTATAATCAACAGATTGGACTCAACAGCACAGATTCGTTGACCACCGATTTGTCTAATCTAGATGTAAGATTGTGTTATAGGATGGCGTCATGGACCGATCAACAAAGTCTTGAAATCTATCTTGAAAAAAGCAGCCCTGAAAGCCAAAACAAGAGTCTGTTGATTCCACCCGAAAGTTACAATTTGTTGCTGTACAAAGATCAGCCATATGGACAAATTGCCTACAGCTCGGTCGTGATTGAAATAGTCAACAACGGATGGGCCGTGTACGGGTACGGCAGTTATCAACCATACTTTCCAATTTTTATCAGCTCAGTCAACGGCCTGACACAGACTGTCAGCAGCGGCGGAGCCACGGTGACTGTGCCTGCACAGTACACCAACAAGATCACTTATATTCCGTACGGTTATGTGTTTACCAATCAGACCATGGTTGTGGACTTTTTACTCAGTTACGGAAAGTATCTAGAATCACAAGGCATGACCTTTACCTACATGGAAAATGGCTATGTGCTCAATTGGGGTCAAATGGCCCAGGAGTTTTTGTACTTTAGTCAACAAGGCTGGCAAACAGGAACATTGATCAATCTCAATCCGGCAGCCAGTCAACTCAGTGTGAACAATGCCGGGGCCGTGGTTGACAGCATAGTCAGTTACAGTCCGCAAAATCAGTTGCTGGACCAAAATCGTCGCACATTTGCCACCAGAGACTTGGTCATACAGAGATACGGTGACAGTTTTACGATAAATCCGGCACCCAGCACCAATCAGGCCATCAGTTTTTTAAATTTACAGTTTACCGACTACGAAAACATGATAGTGTTTGACAACGTGGATATTTTCAACGACCTGATCTATGATCCTACCACGGCAGAAAGACAAAACAGACTGTATCTCAATGCGTTTAACACCACCGAATGGGATGGCACGCTCAACGCACAAGGATTTATACTCAATCAAGACAATGTACAGCCATGGAGTCCCACACAAAGATATACCAAGGGCGACATAGTACGATACAAGAATCAATACTGGCAAGCGTCGGGCCTGGTGCAACCCACATCGGTTTTTGATTACAACAACTGGTTCCAGAGTAATTGGACTCGTATTGAACGTGGTCTCTTGCCCAACTTGGCCAACAAGGCCGATCAGTTGGCCAACACCTACAACACACAAACTGCCAATCTAAACAACAACAACGATTTGTTGGCCTACAATCTGATAGGATTTACTCCCAGACAGTACATGGTCAATCTCAATCTTGACGATGTGACCCAGGTCAATCTCTATCAACAGTTTATCAAGACCAAAGGCACGGTAAGAGCCACTGATCTTTTCACCAACGTGGCTTTGACCAAGGGCAGTGGAACTTACAAAATTTACGAAACCTGGGGAGTGCTAATCGGAACCTACGGGGCCACAGCCAATCGTAGCTATTTTGAAATCAATCTCAACGAAGCACTGCTGACCAACAATCCCAGCACAGTACAAATAATACAACCTGGTGATGTCAGCCAGGCCAATCAAACTGTGTTGTTGAGCAATCTGTGGAAGGAAAGTTACAATATTACTAGCACTGATATATTGCCAACCATTTATCCTACCACGCTAAACACTGCACTGCCTTCGGCCGGTTATGTCAATGTCAATGATGCTGACATCACAGTATATTCGTTAGACGATCCATCGGCTATCGCGGCCAAACTCAATACCATCGGTACCGGAACTACCATATGGGTGGCTCACGACAACAGTTATGACTGGAACATATATCGGTGTGCCCAGGTTCCCGGTCGACTACGACAGCTGACTGACAACTTGAATGGCACAAGTATTGCACAATTTACCGCAGTGACCGGCTTGGCCATCGGCGATTTGATCATCGTGCGTTATTTTGCCACCGGCGTTGATGGAGTGTATCGTGTGTTGGGTGTGCCGTCGCCCACTCAAGTGATAATTTCTTATTCGTTTACTTCAACCAATCAAACCACCATCACTGGCACTGGTTTAGCCTGGCACCTACAGACCATGCGTGTGGCTCAGGCCAGCGATGTGGCCACATTATCTTACGCAACGGACCTGGTTCCTGGAGCTCGTGCCTGGGTCGACAACAATGGATCGGGCCACTGGGAAGTGTTGGAAAAACAATCACCGTTTGCCACTGTGGAAAGTTTGACAGCATTTGTTCCTGAAACAAACAGTTTGTTTGGCACCAGTATAGCACAATCCACCAACAGTGTCAGCCTACTGGTAGGCAGTCCCAATCAAGATACTGGTGCAATTTACACCTATACACGAGTAAATGCTGGCACCGGACAGGGAACCTATGTGGACAACACCATACTCACACTGTCAGCGGCCAACGTGGCCGGTTACGGAAACAGTCTCGACTGGGGCAACAGCAACTGGAGCATAGCCGGTGCTAGTGCTAGCGATGGTGGTCGAGGATATGCCAGTGCCATATACCAAGTTCCTGCAAGCAATCAGTATATACAAACACAGTTGTTCACAGCTCCAACTACTGCCAACGCTGTGGCATTTGGATCGTCGGTGGCAATGAGCTACAACGAACAATGGATGTACATTGGTGCTCCTGGCGGAAACTTGGTCTACGCATACGGTCTGGTTGATACTCCGGAACAGTCGATTTCGTACACCACTGATGGAGTTACTGCTGCATTCAATTGGTCTTCGGCCATATTGGTCAACTTCACATATCCTGAGCAGTTGATCGTGACCTTGGACAATCAAACTTTGGTATATCCAACCGATTATACCCTGAACAGTTCACAAATTTTATTTGCGACTGCACCGGTCACTGGAAAAAAATTAACAATCAGCCGTCGTTCGGCGTTGGCATTGACCGGCACTGGGTCAGCCAACTACAATCTTGTACCATACCTGTACACAGCCACCAACATTGATTCGTTCAATGTGTTGGTAAATGGCGTTCTACAACGACCTTATATCGATTACAATTATACCACACAGATAGAATTTGTCAGTGGACATGAACCCGCATCGGGTGCATCAGTGCAGATTACAACCAGAACCTATTGGAAATATATTTCAACCTTGCCCACAGCCGGTTTGTCGCTGGGTGCAGGTGCTGGTTTTGGATCAAGTGTTGCCACCAGCACCGATGGACGCACTGTGATTGTTGGAACTGTTGCAGATTCTGCACTTGACTCGGCCGGTAATGTTGTGGCCAATGCTGGATCAACCTATATTTTTGATCGTAGCGTGATAAAATACCTGGTCAACAATACCGCACAAACCACGTATGCAATCATAGGATCTTTCGCTGATCCAATCGCTGTTCTACACAACGGCGTGTACTTGACCAACACCGCACAGTACCCCAACGGACAATTCACAGTTGTCAGCAACAACATCGTGTTAGCACCGTCGGTGATACTTGCTGTTGGCGATACAATAGAAATAGAAACCAATCAATTCCAGTTGGTACAAAAAATAACAGCACAATCGCCCGAGTCAGGTTCGTTGTTTGGTTACAGTTCTCGACTCTGCTACAACGATTGCAGTTTGTATATCGGATCACCAAAAAACAGCAACTTGCCCATGGTGCAGGACGGCAGTGTAGAACGTGCAGTCAATCAGAGTAGACTGTATGGAGTGACCGTGAGCACTGTGGCCAATCCGGTGCTGACAGCAGGAACTTCCATTCGCGTGAACGGCATTGAAGTGGTTGTGCCTAACAGTCCCAACAACACTGTGACCGGTCTGGTAAATGCCATATCTCCATTGCCATGGTCAAGCACCACACAGTACTATCTAAACGATCGAGTGATTTACAATTCTGTTTGCTATACTGCTGCCACAACCAGTTTGAATGTGGCTCCTTCTAACAGCAGCGTGCAATGGACCAGTTCGTATGTGATACCAAATGTTCAAGCATCGTTGAGCAACAATTTGAATTTTATCGGTGATGGTGTTACCAAACTGTTTGATGTAGGATCAGTCTACAGCACAGCAGGCTCAAATCCTGTGGTCTATATAGATGGCGTGTTACAGAAAGCCAGTCCGGCCGCGGGCTATACCTACACCTATCTGGCCAACAGTCAGCAAATTGCATTTGTGACTGCTCCCAACACTTACTCAAACATTGTGGTGGTCACTGGAAAATTGGTTCTGTCTGTGATAAATTCTGCATCAGCTCCGACCTACAATCAGCTTTCAGTGTTGCCTGGATTGGGCGGTGCCGGTTCTGCTTTTGACACCTTGGGTTTTGACACATTTGTTTATACGCAAACATTGTACAGTCCAAATCCAGTATCTTACGGTTATTTCGGCAGCTCCATCAGCATCAACAGCAACAGTCTCAACGTGGTGATAGGAGCTCCCAACGGCAATGTGTACGAAGCCATGAGTTTTGATGGTGGACAAACCATATTTGACGAAAACAGCACCTTGTTCAGCAATCCGGTCAGCAACAGTGGTGTTGCTTATACTTTCGACTATTTCCCCAGTGCCAATAGCTCAGTGAACAATCCTGGAAAAATGGTGTTTGGACAACAGATTTATCAAAGCGGCACAGCCACAGGCGATCAGTTTGGTACCTCAGCCAGCTATGTGAACGGTCGTTTGGTTGTGGGTGCCCCGGGCGTGGATCTTGCAACTACCAACAATGCCAATTATGGATCAGTTGCTGTTTACGATAATCCTAACAATTTACCGGCCTGGGCCACCATATATCAGCAACAGCCAGTGGTCAACATTGATCTACTGAATTCAGTTTACAGTTTTGACAAATTGTTGAGTAGCACACAGACCTATTATGATTTTATCGATCCTTTACAGGGCAAGATACTAGGAGTGGCTGCTCAAAACATCAATTACACATCAGCAGTTGACCCGGCCAACTACAACACTGGAACCATACACAACAATGGTACCGCCTGGGCTGACAAGCATGTTGGCGAAATCTGGTGGGATACCGACACTGTGAGATTTATCAACCCCAATCAAAGCGACATAGTGTATGCCAGTCGCCAATGGGGTCGATTGTTTCCGGGCAGTCGCGTGGACATATATCAATGGATACAAAGCGATGTGCCACCGGCCAGCTACAGCGGAACAGGAACACCGTTAAGCACCACCAGCTATACCACTCAATCTTCGTTGACTTCAACTGGAACATTCTCAACCCAGTACTACTATTGGGTGCGTGGTATTACCACAGTTGACAGTGCTAACGGCAAGACACTCAGTGCATCGGCTATAGCCAGTTACATTGCCAATCCGTTAAACAGTGGACTGCCTTACATAGCACCTATCAATTCCAGCACAGTGGCGTTGTACAACAGTGTGGGATTGATCAGCGCCAGTGATACCATTTTACATGTGGAATACGAACGCCAGGCACAAGGAGCCGCAGCAAACATACACACCGAATATCAATTCGTGGCCGACGGCAAAGCCGACAGTTTCATAACCGATTCAATCTATCAAAAAATGGTCGACAGTTTTTGTGGAGAAAATCTGTCAGGTGCCCTGGTTCCTGATCCGCTGTTGAGTCCGGGCATGCGTTACGGAGTGCAATACAGCCCAAGACAGGGCATGTTTGTCAATCGCTATCGAGCCTTGGAAAATTATCTCGATCGAGCTAATACCATTCTTGCTCAATATCCCATCACAGAAATGCGTAGTTTCAATCTGTTGAACAGCAGTCAACCAGTCCCGGATTCAACTACAGGAACGGCTACAGCAGCTTCAATATCTGGAAAAACTCTAACCGTGGCCGGAACCGTGACCGGAGTATTTGAACCTGGGCAAACCTTGACCGGCACTGGAATTCCAGCATTTGTTACTATTGTGGCACGTGGAACTGGCACAGGCGGAGCAGGTACCTATACGATTTCTACCAGCCTCAATATCACATCAAGCACAATCACAGCCACAGCCGGATACAATATGTCTGTGCCCAATCTAACTGTGTTGGGCTATCAAGACCTGACAGCGGTACCGGTGGGATATTTGTATCTTGTGCTGTCCGATAGCGATTACAACGGCCGATGGACTGTGTATGAAGTGACCAGCAACACCGGATCTGGTACGTTGCAGTTGGCACAGATCCAAAGCTACGACACACCCTTGTACTGGAACTACATCAACTGGTATCAACCTGGATACAACAGTTCGATACAGCCAGTGGCACAAGTGGCTAACTATTCTGATTTGCAGACACTCAGTATCACTGTGGCACCTGTGGGCAGCAGTGTACAAGTCAACAGCAACGGTCATGGACAATACGAAATTTATCTAAGGACCGATCTTGGGTGGACACGAGTGGCTTTACAAAACGGCACTATCGCCTTCAGCGAAGTGTTATGGAACTATCAACTGGGACCTTATGGTTACGACGCCAACGTGTTTGATGCACAATTTTTTGATCAGGCACCAATAACCGAAACACGACAGATCATCAATGCGATCAATTTTGAATTGTTCACGGACGAACTGTTGATCTATCGCAACGAACTGTTGATGCTGATGTTCCAGTATGTCTACAGCGAATTTGCCTCGCCTAACTGGTTGATAAAAAGCAGTTTTATCGTGGTAGATCATCAGCTGGAACCATTGTTGCCGTATCAGTTGTACGAAGTCGACGATCAAACTTTTGTGCAAGATTACTTGACCGAAGTAAAACCTTACCATGTACAGACCCTGGCATTCAATTTGATCTACAACGGTTCCGACACTTATCCGGGTGGCATGACCGACTTTGACGTGCCGGCCTACTGGAACAACACACTAGAAATACCACAGTTTACCAGTCCGGTCTTGACTCCGTACGCTGATAGTAACAGCTATCCAGAATCTTTTGTCAGTGATGCGGCACCCAATTCTGCTGTTTGGTCTGAACAGCCTTGGACCAACTGGTTCAACAACTATACCTTGAGCATTGACGGAGTCAATGTTGTGTCGGGCGGAACCGGTTACACCACAGCTCCGGTTGTGACCATTGGTACCGCCTGGACAGCCAACACTGTGTATGTGTTGGGACAACAGATCTATTACATATCGGGCCCGACCAACAACTTGTATTCGGTCACAGCGGCCGGAACTTCAGGCGACACACCGCCAATATTTACATCGGGCTCACAGACCAACGGAACTGCGACCTTGACCTGGGTTGGCAACGGTGCCAGCGGGTATGCCACAATCAACGGAACCGGTCAAGTGACCGCAGTTACTATAACCAATCCAGGATCAGGATACTTGACCACAGCTTCAGTTACCTTGACTGGTGGTAACGGCACCGGTGCTCAAGCAGCTACTGTTATGAACAATCACATGGTGCGAGAGTTCGCGATACGAATCAAGTTTGATCGTTACCAATATGAGACCACCATATATGAATGGCAAGCAGGCCACAATTATGCCGAAGGTGATCAGGTGCGTTGGCAAAATCGTGTTTGGTCAGCCAATGCCGCAGTATCATCCGCTGTGTTTGATCCAAATCAATGGAGCTTGGTTGATGCTGGTACTCTTAGCGGAGTGGACCGCACCATGGGCTACTATACTCCTACTCCAAACATGCCGGGTCTCAGTTTACCGCTCTTGATCGAAGGAGTCAGCTATCCTGGAGTACAGGTGGCCGGACTCAATTACACAGCCGGTCAAGATGTCAGCATGCTGGACACAGTGTATTCAAGTTCATATATAGATCCTTACCTGGGTCTCAGAACCACCGATATCAATGTGGCTGGTGGCGGATACGTGGATGCTTACAGCAGTTATGCCCCCGAAGAACTGGTTCCTGGTATTGAATTTGATACCTTGGACTTCCGTGTTTATACCACTGGCGGTCCAACTGGCGGAGCCGATTTCCGCATATTCCAGGACATGCGTGGACTACAATTGACCTACACAATCACTGACAACACCACAACCACACTCACACAGGCTGTAACTGCGAATGCCGACATCATACATGTGGCCAATGCAGGTGCACTGTTTGTGCCAGATTTTGATGCCAATCAATGGGGTGTATTGACCATCGGCGCCGAACGTATCATGTACAGAACCATTGATTTGGTGAACAATACTGTGAGTGATCTGATTCGTGGCACTGCTGGTACTGCGGTTACAACCCACAACACCGGTGCAACAGTTTACAACATGAGCAGTAGCAACTTGTATGGACGACAGTATCAAAACTATGTTGTGCAAGACACAACTTTGGCCAACGGAACTGCCACAGTGTTTAATGCTCCTAGTATCACTTTGAGTACTTCGACCACAACATGGGCCATCGGCAACACATACTCTTTGGGTGATATAGTCAAGTCCAGCGGTAATTTTTACCGTGCAAAACAAGATGTGCCAGCCAACACAGCAATTTCCAACTCCAACTACTGGCAACCGCTCAATGTGGCAGTCGAAGTGTATGTGGCCGGTCAGCGAGTCAATAGCACGCTGTACACAATAACTGCCGAAAGTCCGGTACAGGTAACCTTTGCTACTGCACCTGCTGCAGGAGTGGACGTGACCATACTGGTACGTAGAGGAACCTGGGTAGATTACTGATTCCCGGGTCAAAAACAAACTAAATAAAATATGACTGAAAATAAACAGACAACTCAACAATCATCCGGTACTGCAAAAACTCCACAGCGTCGTCCCAACGAGGTAGGATCGGTTTCAGTGCAAGGACATGTAAGGATTTCGGATCCTCAAACCAAACAAGTATTTGTGGAGAAACGGGCATGATAATCACTCCAGGACTGACCAAAATTGAGGGTTTTGTAAAAATACACGATCCCAAAACAGGCGAAATTTTGTTGGACAAAAAGAACGCCATAAACTACGAAAACATCAGCGTGTGTATGGCCAACACACTCAGTGACAAAACCAACGGATTTATCTATCAAATGGCATTTGGCAACGGCGGAAGTGCCGTGGATGCCACCGGAGTTATAACCTATTTGCCCCCAAACACTGTGGGCACCAACGCCAGTTTGTACAACGAAACCTATGCCAAAGTGGTGGATCAAAACAGTGCAGCCAATCAAGATCCTGGCAACAACTACATGACTGTGGTCCACACAGCCGGGCAGGTATACACAGACATCGTGGTAACCTGTTTGTTGGATTACGGCGAACCAGCTGGTCAACAGGCCTTTGACAACAGCACCAATTTCAACGGTGAATATGTGTTTGATGAACTAGGTTTACAGTGCTGGAACGGGTCCAGCTCAAATTTGTTGTTGATCACTCATGTGATTTTTCATCCGGTACAGAAAAGTCTAAATCGTCAAATCCAGATCGATTACACTTTGAGAATCCAGACTCTCACTAACTTGAGTGCCGCATAAATATGAGTATAACAGGGCAGAATAAAAACAAATGTCATACACAATAACCTTAACTGACGGATCAGTCTTTGGTACCATACAAGATGGTACTATCAACACTTCAAGTTCCATGACCTTGGTAGGCAAAAACTATGCCGGTTACGGACAATTTTTAGACACCAATTTTATACGTTTGTTGGAAAATGCATCTAACAACACTGCTCCTTCTGCTCCGTTGACCGGCCAACTTTGGTGGAACAACACTCCTAACGCAGGTGTATTATCCGTTTACATGGGCACCAGCTGGAAAACGCTGGCATCAATGGCTGTTTCTAACACCACACCCAGCACTTCAACCTACAGTACAACTGGCGACATGTGGTTTGATACTACCAATCAACAGGTTAATATCTGGACTGGCAACACTTGGTTGTTGGTTGGTCCGCAATTTAATACTGGCACTGGTGTGACTGGTGCATTTGCCAACGTGATAACCGACACAGGTAACGTTTCACACAAAGTCATTGAATTGGTAGTAAACAGCACCGTGGTTGGTATCATCAGCGAAGACACAACATTTATACCTGCTAACACCATTACCGGATTTGGCAACGTCAATCCCGGACTACAGTTGGCCAATTCTGTGCTGGGCGTAGGCGGTACCAGTGTGCCCAGTTTTTGGGGATCTGGCAATGTAGGAGTCAGCGTAACTGGCAACGTCAGCGGCAAGTATATTTTGGGCAATGGTAGTCAACTGAGCGGTCTTCCGGCCAGCTATACCGATGCCAATGTAGCGACCTTTATGGGCAGTGGCAACAGCATGATCATTGCCACAAGCGGCAATATCAGCACCACCGGCAATGTTTCAGGTGGTTACATATTGGGTAACATAGCCTTTGCCAATGGTATTCCTGGCGGTTACGGCAACGCCAACGTGGCCAATTATTTGCCTTATTTTGGCGGCATAGCCAATGTGTCGGGCATTATCAACAACAACGCCAACGGTGTTGGCAACATAGGAAACTCAAGCCGTTATTTTGGTACAATATTTGCAACAGCTACCAGTGCTCAATATGCCGACGTGGCTGAGCGATTTGCTGCTGATGCTGTTTATGAAGCCGGTACCGTGGTTGAACTGGGCGGATCACAAGAAATCACAAAAGCCATAGCGGAATTGAGCGAAACTGTGTTTGGAGTTATAAGTACACGAGCAGCATATTTGATGAACAGTGGTGCCGGAGATGATGCGACTCATCCACCGGTTGCAATGACTGGTCGAGTTCCTGTACAATGTACGGGTATCGTGACAAAAGGCGATCGCCTGGTCAGTGCCGGAAACGGAATTGCAAGATCGGCTAAACCTGGCGAAGCCACAGCATTTAACACGATTGGTCGAGCACTAGTGGATAAATCGGGCACCGGAGTCGGCACAGTGGAAGCCATTGTGACAATTAAATAAAATGAAGGATTAAAATCACCCGGCTATATTAAAAAAAATGACGCTTGTGGTAAACAACCACTTTACTATTGTGCTACAATAGAACGCCGTTGAGATATAGCGTTGAAATTGATCAACTAATACAAAGGGAAATAGAATAAAATGACATACAGCTCGGGCAGTTTAATATCAGCAAGCGATTACAATGGATTTGCTACAAGTGTGAATGGAGTATGGAATACTCTATGGGGGCAAAGCTCAATAGGATCTGTATCCACCGGCGGCACTGTGACAGCCGCACAATGGAGCACTTTGGCCAGTACCATAACCAATGCTTATACTCACGAATCTGGAACCAATCCCAGCGTGGCCAGTCCCAGTGCCGGATCAACAATTTCGATCATCTCTAATTTGTCCACAGCGGTCACTTACATAACCGGTCACCAGTATGATTGTTATGCTTCGGGCACCTTGTATAATACCAGCGGTTCTGTGTCAGGTCCGGCCAAAGGTTCTGGCAATGCCAGTTGGACTATGACTTTTACTAATACCATACTGTTTAGTAGTACCGCAGCAAGAGATTATTTTTTCTATGCCGGCGGACGAGTGCTATTAAATTTCAGTAAAAGCAGTACCGGCAAGCCGGCTGACGCAACATGGAACGCACTGGCCGCTGCCTGTAATCAAATTACATTTACCAGTACTGGCACTTCAAAAGTTATTGCTACTACTACATACACAGGTACTACCAAGCAAGGTGGAAGCGGAACGCCTAGTACCCTAGCTACTACCATTGGATATGCTCAATTGACTGGGACTCCTCAACAGATATTCCTACAATACAGTTCCACTTATCCTTATGGCGGTGACTATATTGTTGTGTATGCATTTAAGAGTGGCAACAACGTAGCATTTTCAACCCAATGGTACGCAGCAGCTCAACCAACACCTAGCGAAAATCAATCAATATCTGCTGGCGCGGTAACTGCTATCAGTTATTATCCGCCTGAGACTACCTATATCAGCAACACCTGGGGCACACCTACTCTCAGTGCTTCTGTAGCGTAATTCACGGCGGTTTGGACCAAAAATCTCTTTACTGCTAGACTTTTTTCTAGTATAATAGAACTATGAACACTGATGAACTTGTAGCTCACGGTCGTGCCCGTTTTGATCATGCAATAGCACGAAAAACTCTCCAAGAAAAATATCAGGCCAAATTGACCTTTGCCCACGCAGGTGGCATGTGGCAGGCCGGTCCCGAACTGCTGACTGTGTTGCACGTCTGCAACCCTGACACGCCACAGGTGATCCTGGACCTGTACCATAATCCAGTGCGAGTGGTACCCAAAGAACTGCGTGAGTTGGCCAGTCAACGCTGGCAAGAACAAATGAACGCCTGGTTAATCGAATACGAAGGGTTGAACCAAAACAGATGACTTCTGGAATTGTTATCTTTGCCTACAACAATGAGTTGATTGACTATGTGGCTCTGGCAGCTTGGTCAGCTGGCAACATACACAGGCACTTGAATCTTCCGGTATGTCTAATTACAGATGCAACCGATTTACCTGGTCATTACGAATTTGATCAAGTCATACGCACTGAAAAGCACAGCGAATACCACAGATACTTCGTAGACTTTGAAGACAGTGTGACCTGGTACAATAAAAATCGCATGGATGCTTATCGGTTAAGCCCGTGGGATCAGACTCTGGTACTGGATGCTGATTATGTGGTAGCATCAGACCAGTTGTCGGTATTGTTTGAAAGCGGACAAGATTTTCTAGCACATGATCGAGCCCATGACATTACCGGAGCCGAGCCGTTCCGGGCCAACAACACATTTGGACAATATCACGTGCCCATGAGCTGGGCCACTGTGATGTACTTCAATCGCAGCCGACAGGCCGAATTGATCTTTGACACCATGCAAATGATAAAAACCAACTGGAGCCACTATCGAAATCTTTATGGTATCACACCTTCGACCTATCGCAATGACTATGCTCTCACTATTGCACAGCTTGTGGTGAACGGACAACTGCTGGATTGGCCAGTTATTCCGTGGTCGTTGGCCACGGTGACTCCGGCACCCTGTGTGACACAAATTGGTCAGGATCAATACCGCGTTGATTACACCAACGGACATGGACAATCCAGATGGATTTCGATAAATCAAGATTTCCATGCCATGGGCAAACGACATCTAGGAGACATTGTTGCCAGTACTTGCTGAACGCGGTTATCTAATACCGGCCATTGACACAGACGATGTGGACTACCTGAGTTGTGCCATCCAACTGGCTCGATCTATTCGCCGTTGGCATCCTGATGCTAACATTGCTACGTTGACTGTGCGTAGATGCAGTGATCCAGTATTTGATCATGTGATTCCTTTGCCGCATGGCGATCTGGGCGGATATGCCAACGACTGGCAGTGTTTTGATGCCACACCTTACAGACAAACAATCAAGCTCGAAGCCGACATGGTAGTAGCAGGTCCAATCGATCATTGGTGGACCCTGTTTGAACTACGAGATGTTGTGATCAGCCAAGGCTGTAGAGACATCTATGATCAGCCAGCAGTATCTAGATATTATCGTCGCCTGTTTGATGACAACAATCTACCTGATGTTTACAATGCCATCACCTACTGGCGTCGAAGTCGCACAGCACAAGAATTTTTTGCTCTTGTTCGCAACATATTCGAGCACTGGGCCGACTACAGCAGACTGCTCAAACTGCCTGATGAATCGCCATCAACTGATGTGGTCTATGCCATGGCCGCTGTGATCATGGGCCCCGAACAGGTGACTTTGCCGGCTGGATTGGGCCCCACGATAGTACACATGAAACAGCACATTTTAAAAACACAGACCGACGATTGGACACAGGAATTGGTATGGGAATTCGGCGACTTGGGTCTTAGAATAAACACTGTGGCACAATGGGGTGCCATACACTATCACATAAAAGATTGGCGTATCAATGCTTGACCAAACTACAGAAAATTTTTTAACAGCCATGGCCGAAGTTTTCGGCAATCCGTCTCCGGTCAAAAAACCCAGTTATCGTATCTACTATGACGAACAAGGCCGACCACTAAGTTATTCGGCAGACGACTTGCCAGGTAACTATATTGAAGTGGATGCTGCAACGTTCTCCTTACCGGACTGGAACATACGCATCGTCGACGGAAAAATCGTAAAAATACGACCACCTGTACTGATCTCCAAATTGGTTCCGTCCGATTCAGGAATCACCTGCAGTCCTAACAATGTATGTGTGGTAGTAGAGCATGATCAACCAAATACCAAATGGAGTGTGAAACACCGTGAAACATATTGATATAGCCGATTTAGACTGCATTTACCTCACCTACGACGAGCCCGATCGAGAAGAAACGTGGGTCCGTATTCGCAACATGATTCCTTGGGCACAGCGTGTGGACGGGGTAAAAGGAAGCGATTCTGCACACAAGGCCGCAGCCGAGGCCAGCACTACCGAACGATTCATCTTGATCGATGGCGACAACATGCCCGACGAACGTTTTTTCAATCTTACCCTGGAGTTGCCGGATGAGCAATGGGAATCAGCTGTGTTCCGCTGGCGTGCCAGAAATCATATCAACGGACTCATGTACGGCAACGGTGGTTTAAGTTCGTGGACCAAGACATTTGCCAACAACATGCGTACACACGAAGCCACCGACGGTCGGACCGAAACCCAAGTGGAATTTTGTTTTGATCCACTTTACTGGGCCATGCACGACTGTTATTCAACCACATACCCTAACGGATCAGAATTCCATGCCTGGCGTGCCGGATTCAGAGAAGGTGTAAAAATGTGTCTCAATCAAGGAGCAAGACCCTCTTTATCAGATTTCAAACGACAGGTACATCAAAGAAATCTCGATCATTTGACTATATGGCACAATGTGGGTCGCGATGTCGAGCACGGTATCTGGGCCATCGCCGGTAGTAGGATGGGCACTTACATGACCATGTTGACTGCATGGGATTATCAGCAGGTACAAGATTTTGATGCCTTGGCCGAACTGTACAAAACCGTAGACGGTCATAATCCTGAAATACTAGCAGGTCGTGTGGCCGAAGACCTACATCGACAGCTGGATCTGCCAATAACTGTGATGGATGCTGAATCCAGCCGATTCTTCAAACATCACTATCGATCTAACTGGCACAACCGTGGCGTCATGACCAGAGAAATTGATGTGATCAGGAGTCAAGAAGGTTGGTAAACAAAGGCGACGAAGTTTCGACCGACTTCAAATCACGATTTTTAAGCAGTGCCGAACACATGAAAGAGGCGCTAGGGCCTGCACTTTGTCTAGCCAAATGGAAACAGGTCAGTTTACACCTACCTACTGGTCTTAACAACAGTTGTTATCACCCGCCCTTGCATGCTATACCAGCAGAACTATTGGCTGACAATCCATCTGCACTGCATAACACACCATACAAAAAAACTCAACGTAAGATTATGCTTACACAAGAGCGTCCTGGTGAATGCTCTTACTGTTGGACCATGGAGGACGCTGGCAAGCTGAGTGATCGTCATTACAGGTCGGGCGAACCTTGGGCCAGCAAAGACTATCACGTTATCGCAAATTCCACTGGAGACGAAGATGTTGTTCCTAGCTATGTTGAAGTTAATTTTAATCATGTTTGTAATCTTGCTTGCAGTTATTGTAGTCCACAGTTTAGCAGTACCTGGCAACAGGAAGTGGACAGTCATGGTGGATATCCTACTAGCCGTACTCATAATGATCCTGGTCATTTTACCGGTCGTAATAGGCCTATTCCTGCCCGCGAACACAATCCCTACGTAGAAGCATTTTGGTCATGGTGGCCCACTCTGTATCCGGAACTCAAACACTTCAGGATGACCGGTGGTGAACCTTTGTTGGACAAAAACACCTATCGAGTGTTTGATTATGTGTTGGCCAACCCCAAGCCCAACTTGCATTTGAACGTGACGTCAAACTTCAGTGTAGACGAACGCTCGTGGCAAAAGTACAAGAGCTATGTAAAACAGTTGTGCGAAGGTGAACAGATCGAACACTTTATGCAGTATGTGAGTCTGGACTCGTGGGGCACACAGGCCGAATATGTCAGACACGGCTTGGATTTCAACTTGCTATGGGATCGAGTCAATCAATTCCTGACCGAGATACCCGGACGCAATAGTGTCACATTTATCGTGACCATGAACAATCTTTCGGTGACCGGATTTGGCAGTCTCATGGCTGGCATATTGGGACTTAGGAAACTTTATAGTACTACCTATCAGCGTGTGTGGTTTGATACTCCAATACTCAGACAGCCCGCTTGGCAAAGTCTACAACTTTTACCCGAAAGCTATTGTGATCAATTGGAACAGATCTGGGTCTGGATGATGAAACAGTTGGAAACTCCCAAAACCAGATTCCAAGGATTCAAAGATTATGAACTGGCAAGACTGGATCGAGACATTGCCTGGATGCGTGCTGGACAACAGTTGGATATTCAATACCTGAACCAAAACAAAGCCGACTTTTATAGATTTTTCAACGAACACGACCGCAGGCGCAACACTGATTTTTTAAAAACATTTCCTGAAATGAGTGCCTGGTGGCATGAATGCGAGTATCATGCTAGGCAATCGTAGACTCATAGTTGATACTCATTCAGGAGTAAGTGATTGCTTGAAAGCCTGGATCGACGAAGAATTTTGGAATCTTGGCACAGCCACCCGTGACACAAATGCAATCTATGTGGTTTGTCGTCAGACTGTGGTGGAAAACAATGCTCTAATAAAAGATCTAGCACACGCTGGCGCAAAGATAGTGTTGAGCATACCCGAGGAAGGTAGCGAGACTCTGTTGACCATGTGCCTGCGATGGGGGCTGGCTGATTTGATTCAGTCAGGTCAAGTGCTGTTGATCAGTGGCGGAGACATGCATCCTCGGTGGATACATATACAGCATGAATTCTTTTTGCCCAAAATCCATTATTGTGAGCATAACCAACAGGCTATTGCTCAAAGCGACACAATTTTTACCAAGCACAACAAGCCTTATAAATTTTTATTTTTAAATGGTCGCGGACGGTCGCATAGAAAATATTTGTTAGAACAATTTAGATTGACCGGATTGCTGGATCACAGTTTATGGTCTTTGTTGGATCAGAGTATAGGTTTGATCCAGCAGTCAAATTCTGGACCCTGGTTTGACATTGATCCTGAGTTGGTAAACATACAACTGATACATCACGGTGAAAATTTGATCACAGCACATAGACCGGTACAATACTTGCCGGCCAAATACGAAGTTGATCGTTACCGAGAACGCGTCGGTCACGCAGTTGACAACAGTTTTGTAAAAACAAATTTGTTCAATAACGAATGGGGTGAACTTTATTTAAATCTTGAATCGTATGTTGATACCTATTTTAGTCTGGTAACCGAAACGGTGTTTACCTATCCTTACAGTTTTAGGACAGAAAAAATTTGGAAACCTATCGCGATCGGGCATCCTTGGATAGCAGTGGCCAATCAGGGTTTTTATCGAGACATACGCAATTTGGGATTTCAAACCTTTGACGGAATCATAGATGAAAGTTTTGACAGTATCGAATGTAGTCAAGCACGCATTGAACGTATTGCCAAAATAGTTGAAGATCTATGTGAACAAGATCTTGACCAATTCCTTGCAGAGTGTTATAATATATGTAAATACAATCAACAACACTATGCTGACTTGGCTCAACAAAGTCCGGCCGATTTCTCAGATCAGTTGCATAATTTTTTAATAAAACATCAATGACCAATTCAGGATCCTATCGTAACAAACGAGTTTTAATTAACGGTTGCAGTTTTACTGCTGATTCGGACTGCAAAAATTGGCCCGAGCATCTGCCTGACAATTGGTCAATAACAAACATAGCCAGTCATGCCGCAGGCAATCAATGGATATGTGATTCTACCATGGTAAACAGCATAAAACACGATTATGATTTGGTATTGATAATGTGGAGCGGACTGACTCGGATTGACCGGCCAATCAATCAATTGACCTGGCAACAATTTTGGCAATTTAGAAACACAAACGAATTGGGAATACATTACGGACACTGTGGCGTTGGAGATAATCCTGTCTTTCCAATGTCGGACATAAGCAAACCGATTGTGAAATTTGGCGGATTGTTAGAATTGGTATTCGAGTCCCTATTGAACATGTTGAAATTACAAGCATGGTTGAAATCAAAAAATATCGATTATAGATTTATGAGTTTTATGAATTACTGGAATGACAACTATTTCGAAAACGGAAAAGAGTACCCCAGTGTTAAAAATCTAGGTCTAGATGCCTTGGTAAATCAAATTGATTTTGACAAATTTATATTTGCCGACACTGCAAAGAATGGAATTTTTGAGCTGGCTAGAGATCGCGATTTTTTTGCACAGGATGGTATTCATCCTGATTCACGAGCAGGAAAATTGTGGGCCGATATTGTTGTCAAGGAAACGCAAAATGTCAAAGCCTAACACATTGACAGATTTGGAATTCCGTCAGCAGGTGTTGGATACCAAAAGTGCCAGCTTCTGTGCTGCCAAATGGTACAATGCCACCATATGGTTGGGATCCGGCCAGACTACCAGTTGCCATCATCCGCTACCGCACGCGATTGATCCCGAAGCGATCAAAACCAATCCCAGTGCTTTGCACAACACGCCAAGAAAAAAACACGAACGGGTACAGATGCAACAGGGCGAACGACCCAGTGGTTGCGAATACTGTTGGAAAATAGAAGACATCGGACGTGACAACATCAGTGACCGTGTGTACAAGAGTAAAATTTATACCCTGGAGGATTTATCACATGCATACCACACACCCGCAGATCAAGACATCAACCTACGCACCTTGGAAATCGCGTTTGACCGTACTTGCCAATTGGCTTGTAGCTATTGTAACCCTGCTTTCAGTAGCACATGGGTTCGCGACATACGACAGCACGGTGCCTATGTCAATCTGGTGTCCGATGGGCGTGGCCACTTTACTCATGCTCACGATCATAGTCAACTATACCGCTTTGGCGAAACAAATCCGTACGTGGAAGCATTCTTCCGGTGGTGGGAGTCAGACCTACACCAAACACTACAAGAACTAAGGATCACTGGTGGTGAACCACTCATGAGCGGTGACACCTGGAAATTGCTGGATTGGTTCCGCGACAATCCCGGACGCAGTCAAACAAGATTGGCCATCAATAGCAATTTGGGCCCCGGAGTGGATCTGGACCGACTGCTGTCTGCGACTCAAGACATACCGCTAGATCTATACACCAGTATGGAAAGTGTAGGGCCGCAGGCCGAATACATACGCGATGGACTGGATTATTCGTTATGGGTACAGAACATGACACGCTTGATCACCAGCGGTCAGTTGCGTGGCCTACACGTTATGTGTACCATAAATGCCTTGTGTTTGGATTCGTTGCCGGATTTATTGACTGTGTTTATGCGATGGAAACACGAATACGGTTCAGAGTTTCCCAATTTTACATTGAACATCTTGCGTTTCCCTAGTTTCCAAAGCGTCTTGGTCTTGCCCGAGCATGTGCGTGATCAACATCGACATCGATTGCAACAATGGTTGGATCAATGGGGTCAAGATTCCATGATGCACGAACACGAACGCAATCATGTGCAACGACTAATAGACTATTTGGACGTGGTCAAAACTCCACACAGTGAGGCCTTTGATCATGACCGGTTGCTAAACGACTTTGGTCAATTTTATGCCCAGTACGATCAAAGACGCGGTAAAAATTTTGTTGCAACATTCCCTAACTTGAAAGATTGGTATGAATCAATACAACTATAACAGCACAGACTTGGTAAGACCGACACAGTTAGATTCTCGAGAAGAATTTTTGCTCAAAGACAGCAAGACATTCTGTATCTATCCTTGGATACACCTACACGCTTATCCCACAGGCGAAGCATATCCGTGCTGTCACGCCGAAATGGGAGTAGGACAAGTAGGTAACTGCCGTAGCAATACTCTAGAAGAAATCTTTTACGATACACCAATGGGCATATTGCGAGATAACATGCTCAACGAAATAAAATCGCCAGCCTGTCAACGTTGTTATGAACAAGAGCAATCGGGATTTTTTTCTGGACGTCGGTCAGCCAACAAGCACCACGGGCATCATATTAAAAAATTACAGAATGAACAATATCCTTTTGAAATGACCTACTGGGACATACGATTTAGTAATTTGTGCAATTTAAGTTGCCGCAGTTGTGGACACATATTCAGCAGCAGTTGGTATCAAGATCAAGCTCGACTGGCTGGTAACGGTTGGGCAAATGCCCATTCGGCATTGAACTATGCCGGACGAACCGCGACCGACATGTGGGAACAACTGATCCCACATTTGGATTATGTAGAACAGATTTACTTTGCTGGTGGTGAGCCACTCATGATGGCCGAACACTACAACATACTTGATGAACTGGAACGTAGAGGTCGTTTTGATGTTCGCTTGATCTACAACACAAACTTTACACAGGTCAAACTCAAAGATCGCACAGTGTTTGATTATTGGCAACGATTCAAGTCAGTGGCTGTGGGAGCCAGTTTAGATGCCATGGGACCACGGGCCGAATATATAAGAAAAGGCACCAATTGGGACACAGTGGAACGCAATCGCGAACAGATGTTAGCGATCTGTCCCAACGTTGATTTTTATATCAGTCCTACCTTGAGCATCATGAATGCCTGGCACCTGCCGGACTTTCATCGTAACTGGGCCGACCGCGGCCTGATTCGACCACAAGACCTAAATGTAAATATTCTACAAGATCCTGCACATTTGCGTATTGATATTGCTCCGGCCTTGTACAAAGCAAAACTCTCTGAAAAGTTCAATGAACATCTTGCATGGTTACGTCCCCTGGACCCGTTGCAACGTGCCACGACCGGATTTGAAAGTGCCTGGAGATTTATGACAGCCACAGATAACTCAAAACTGATACCTAAATTTTGGGAAAAGACCTTCGAACTTGATCGCATGAGACACGAAAGTGTTTTATCAACAATTCCCGAACTCAAGGATGTCGCATGAAAATACCACACGACAAATTTTGTGTATTGCCTTGGGTCAGCTTGGAAACCAGTCCAATTGGTACTGTGAGACCCTGTTGTTTGGCCGAAGAAGAAATCGTAGACGATGCCGGCAACAAATTTGATTTGAACAGGGCCAATTTTGCCGACATACAAAGCAGTCGGTACATGCAAGATCTTAGACAACAGTTTTTGGATCAGAAGCAACCACAAGCCTGTAGAAAATGCTGGAGAGAAGAATCAGCCGGTCGGGTCAGTAAACGCATGCACACACTCAATCGTCTCAAGCACATGATACCTGATCAACCTTGGACACAAGACGCTCGACCCTTGATGTTTTTAGATTTGAAATTGGGCAATATCTGTAACTTGAAATGTCGTATTTGTGGATCTTGGAGCTCGAGCACATTTGCCACCGAAGAACTGGCCAATCTCTCTCCTGGAGAAGATCGCCGATCAAACCATCATTACCAAATGCTCAGGCAAGGAGCATGGCCTAGAGAAAACCCTACATTTTGGACCGAACTGGATCAGGTGTCGGATCAAATACGCTATATAGAATTTACCGGCGGCGAACCATTCATGATACAGGAGCACTTTGATCTACTGTATGATCTGATCGATCGAGGCATCGCCGGCAATATTGAGATACACTACAATACCAATGGCACCCAATGGCCCGAACAAGGCGAAGAAATTTGGCGCCATTTCAAGACCGTGGAAATAGCATTCAGCATAGACGATGTAGGTGCCAGATTTGAGTATCAAAGATCAAATGCTGTATGGAGTGAAGTGTGTGACAACATAAAGAAATTTCAAGAAATGCGTAGACGTTTCCGCAACATACGACTACAGGTGTGCACCACTGTGAACGTTTTTAACGTGTACTATCTTGAGGACGTGGCCCGCTGGATTGATACACAGGATTTTGATTTTGTGTATTGGAACATGATGCACGAGGCCTATTACTTCAGTATCAGTACCTTGCCAGACACGGCCAAGCAGGCGATCACTGAAAAATTACAATCGGCTCAGGTCAACACAATTACCCAACAAGAATTTGCTCAAATCATATATTTTATGAATCGTGGTGTGAGTTTAGACGGAAACATATTGCGAATGCGGGTGCGTGACCTTGATCGCAAACGCAACCAAAATCTTTCGCAAATACAACCCGAATTGGCCAAGTTGATTGATTATGAATAAACCAACTATAATTGTAAAATCTCTCGTGGAGTATATTCTTTATACTGTGCTGAAGAAAGAATTTGACTTGGTAGCCTATGATCCGACCAGCAACTATGATATCAATCACAGTTTGGTATTGGTCAGCTTGTACGATCAAGACAATTGGTGGCAAGCACTGTACCACGATGGGTTTCGTTTTGTAGTTGATAATTTACATGAGCCGCTCAATCTTTATAAAAGATATGTTCCTGCACTTGACAAACATTACATATTGAACAATGTCAATTGGTTCTGGTACGAAGACTGCCTGCTTGATCGAAGCAACCACAAATATACACCTGTCAAAACCTATAAAAAACTAGCACTAATGCCCATCGGCAATGTCAAAACCCACAAAACAAAATTGTACCAAGCGATGGAACCTTATTTAGACGACTGCATATACAGCTATACCATCGACGGTATCTACCTGCCCAATGATCAAAAAAATGCCGGAGACTGGGATCGTTATACCGATCTATCTTGGTACAACGACACGCATTTTAGTTTGGTGGTCGAAACCTGGACGGATCATGTGCCGGTATTGGAATATGATCGATTTGGCATAGACCGATATTCAGGACCTTGCCCTTTTGTTACCGAAAAAACAATGAAGCCATTGTGTTATCGTCATCCATTTATGGTCTACGGGCAAACAAATACTTTGTCGCATTTACATTCGTTGGGATTTGAAACTTTTGAAAACTTGTTTGACGAAAGTTATGACCAAATTGACAACAGTGACACAACTCGACCCGATTCAAAATTGGCCAAAATAATAGACAATGTAAAAAACTTTGTGCGGCAACCCTACGATACTTTGACCCTTGACAAAATTGAGCATAATTATCAAAGATTTTTTGATAAAACATTGGTGGGCCAACGAGTCAATACCGAAATAATACAACCACTGTTAAACTATGTCAATGGATAACTCTCAAACCTTGTGCATGGCACCCTGGACACACACCTATCTCAGTCCGCAAACCGAACGCAGGATGTGTTGTGCCAGTCGAGAGCCTGCTCAAAACTTTGAACAATACATAGACACCGCGTCCGGAAGTGGGCGATATCATCCTATCACTTTGGACGAACATTGGAACAGCGAACACATGCGATCGGTGCGTCGTCGAATGATGGCCGGAGAAATCTTGCCCGAGTGCGAGGTATGTAACAATCAATTGCTCAACACCGACGTGTACCGTAGCTATTTCAACCAACTGTTTGGTCACAAACGAAATCAGATTGCCACGACCACAGATGCTGATGGATATACCACTATGAAACCGGTGTCTTGGGACTATAGATTCAGCAATCTCTGCAACTTCAAATGTCGTATGTGTGGTGACATGTTGTCGAGTGCCTGGGAAAGCGAGCAACGACAGCACAACATGATTGACTGGTCTAATAGTAAAAATAATTGGATGATTCCAGAAATAAAAGCACAAATTACACAATTCCAAGATCAACAGATCGAAGCAGAATTTGCCCAAGCAGTAGAAGAACACAGGGTAGAAGAAATATACTGGGTAGGTGGTGAGCCACTCATGTATGAACAGCACTGGCGCTACATGGCCAGAATAATTGAACTAGGAGATGGACCACATGTTTATGCTAGATATAATACTAATCTTAGCCGTGTCAGCTATGGCGGTAGGAATCTGTATCAAGATATTTTATCTGGGCTACGAGACTGGCAGATCTGTGCAAGCCTTGATGGAACAGGAAGGATTGGCGAATACATACGCACCGGATTGGACTACAAGGCATGGCTTGAAAACTTCCAACAAGGAGTTGCCGTCGCCCGACACTCAAGACAGATGCGAATAGATTTTACCCTGACCTTGCCCGGCATGTTTGAAGTCGGATCAATCACACAATTGGCACAACAGTTGGGAGTTGATGTGTTGGCCAAGGTGATATTTTCATTTTCACCCGATATAGTCATGAGTCCCTTGGCACTGCCCAGATCACTGTTGGCACCTTGGTTAGCAGAGTTAATACCAACTACCACAGGGGCCATGCGAGCAGTTCTTGTTCAATTGCAATCTCGGCAGACCTTTGAAGAACAGTGGCCCGACACCTATCGGACTGGATTGATACGAGGCAAAAAGAGAATATTGCAACTTGAACAAATACGAAAAGACCAGTATACTATGAATAATATCTTGGCAGAACGACCTGCCGTACTAGAATGGTGGAATCAAATTGAATGTTAAAGTAGTGCTACGCAATCCGTTAGATAGAAAAGATCTTATCGACTACACTATTGCAGTCTATGACGATCCAATGGCCCGTCGATGGTATCTGGCATTGCAGGATCTGGTAAGGCGCAATCAGTATCTGGAAAAGAATTTTTGTTTTTTGGGATTCCCAGATAGTGCAAGAAATCTAGATTTTATTTGTCAAGAACTGACATGGGCACGAAACCAAATTAACGGTTTTTTCCAAGACCGATATCATATTGTAGAAACGTACACGCCTGATCTACTGCGTGATCCTGTTACGCTTGACCCTAATCAGGCAACCATGAATCTTTTGCACAATCATTTTGAACATCTGCAAGGAACTGTCTGGCAATTGAGTGACTATTACCGTCGTGCAGATTATCAAACAAAATTTGCAATTAGACAATTAAACAATCTCTGTCACGAAGCAGAAAGTCTCATGCTAAGTCAACGCAAGCAGGCACGACAGCCTGAGTGGGTACGCCCCACTCAGATTACTACATTCCTGAACGCACCAAGAATTGAGTTTCCAACCGAATACAAAACAACATTTGACGAAACCAGATACGATCGAGTTTTTGGTGGAGTATACCTGCACTGGACTCAAATAGGAAAGACGCTTTACGAAGTTTACGTTGATGAGAACGGTGCCGATATAGATCAAACCACGTGCGATGCCATTACACATTTGCGTTATTACAGCGGTGAATTTGATATCGAATGGGCACGAGATGTCACCCACGGTGGACTATATCCTTGGCACACCGATCGCATGATTGGGTTTAGGGCCTGGATAGAACGCAATGGTTTTGACCCCACTGACCCGGAATACAATTTTGGATATCATCCTGTGGGACAGGTACAATTGAAAGAAAGTTTTGGAACCGATGATTATCAACAGATTTGGCCTGTACTTTCTCAACATCTGGATATATATCAGATCACAGCCGGAGATATCACGGCAACTTATGATTATACCTGGACCGATCCTGATTATTATCAGCAACAAATTGACATAATGAAACCCGGATACGATTACTCAACACAAGGATCAAAAACATGAAATGGATTAAACACATAATTGATCGTATTAGATTGGAAATACGCTATCGTAAAAAACTCAAAGAACTGCGTAAAAGAGACCCTTTTATATACAAATGATTTATTGCATCGGCGATAGTTTTACCTACGGTGACGAATTGACAGATCCTACACAGTCAGCCTGGCCGGTATTGTTGGGCCAACTGTTGGATCGACCTATGATCAATCTAGGAAGATCTGGCTCTGGCACCAATAGAGTGGTCAAACGCAGCATGGATTGTGTTTACGCCAACGATGCCGAACTAATTGTCGTTGCCTGGCCAAACTTTGCCAGAATAGAATTTTGCGATCCTTACGGAATATTTGATGCATGGCCAGGTCAAAATACCGATCATTTGGCACTACAAGAACGAAAAACGATAACAAAAATACTCACGATCAATCATACCAATCAAATGGATGTATGGAGTTATAGAGCTTGGTTGAGAAACATAATACTACTACAAAATTTTTTTCAAGCAAACAATCAAAAATACATAATGTGCCAAACAGCCTCATACAATACAGAATTTCCAGCAACAAACAATCAAGATTTAATATCGCATATAGATACCAAATACTATCTAGATTGGCAAAAGGCCGGAATATGCAACTGGTGCGAAGGTGTCCCTATAGGACCCAATCATCATCCGTTGGAACAAGGACACGAAATAATTGCAAACAAAATTTATGAATATATTAGGAATTTCAGCTGGTTTTCATGATGCGGCTGTGGCCGTGATCGACGGTTCAGGCAAAGTTGCGTTTGCCGGACACAGTGAACGCTACAGCAAAATTAAAAATGATCCGGACATACACAATGACCTTATCTGGGATTTGTCCCAAGATCGGCACATCGATCACATAGCCTACTATGAAACACCTTGGAAAAAACAACTGCGACAGCTTTACTCAGGACAAGGACTAGAATGGTCAAAACTCACAGCAGGTCAGATACTACGACATCAACTGAAAGGTCATTTTCCCGGAGTACCTGTCACGGTACACAATCACCATCTCAGTCATGCGGCTGGTGGCTTTCAGACATCACCGTTTGATCGGGCCACAGTGGTGGTAATAGATGCCATTGGTGAATGGGACACTGCCACCATCTGGTCGGTCGAATACTGCAACGGACAGGCTCAGTACAAACGACTGTGGCGTCAATGGTATCCACAAAGTATAGGATTGTTTTACAGTGCTGTGACCGATCGTGTAGGCTTACGACCCATGGAAGAAGAATACATAACCATGGGCATGGTTGCCTATGGACAGGCCTGTTACAGCAATCAACTGCATGCCATAGCCTATGACAATTTGCATGCCGGCCTGGATCCAGAATTCTTGCCCGGAGCCAGAGATCAAGATATAGCGGCAAGTGCCCAGGTAGTTTGTGAAGAGATGATATATAGTATTATGCGCCGAGCCAGAGCATTTGGCTGGAGCACAAATTTGGTTTATTCGGGCGGTGTTGCCCTAAATTGTCTTGCTAATAGAAAACTCGGTGAATATTTTGAAAAAATTTGGATCATGCCTTGTCCTGGTGATGCTGGCAGTAGCCTTGGTGCGGCCGCTTTGGCCTATGGAAAACAAATACAATTTGATCATGCCTATCTGGGCCGAGTCATTCCCGGAGAATATCCTGTTGATGCCGTTGTCCACGACCTTTTGGCTAATGGACTCTGTGGTGTCGCCTCGGGTGCGGCAGAGTTTGGGCCGCGGGCACTCGGAAACCGCAGTCTCCTTGCCGACCCGCGAGGAAGAGATATAAAAGATCGAGTCAATGAAATCAAACGTAGACAAAAGTTTAGACCGTTTGCCCCGGCTGTTTTGGAAGAGCATGTGCATGAGTATTTTGATATGCCTGCCAATTGGCATACTAGTAGGTACATGCAAACAGTCGGTCGTTGCCGGCATCCTGACCTGTATCCTGCTATCGTACATCATGACGGGACTAGTCGTGTGCAGACTGTACCCGCTGACGGTTCGGGATTTAGACGCTTGCTAGAAGCCTGGTATGCGGCCACCGGATGCCCTATGCTGTTGAATACCAGCCTGAACATACGTGGCCGTCCCATGGTAAACGATCGAGCCGACGCTGATCAATTTGAACAACTGTACGGTGTCAATGTCTATAGCTAGACACAATCAGATCAGCAAAACGTTGATGTGTGTCTAGAAAATAATGACCGTTGGCAGTCTTGACACAGTTATTGCGTGTGGCCCAATCATAATAGGTTTCGTTGATAACCCAGGTGGAATTATTTTTGACCGGCCAAAAGCTGTCAATATTCATGACCGGGATTGATCGATCTTTGGCCATGGCATTTAGTGCTGTTATATTTTTCAATTTGTTTAGCTGACTGGATTTCAAATCAACATGATACTTGCTCCATTGATGACTGTACTGTTCATAATCCTGGTGACAAGAAATTTTACCTCCAACATTCAAGCCCGACAAGGCATAGTCACTTGGTTGTATTGGGCAAAAGTCGTGTTGTCCAATGCTCAACGGTAACCAACGTCGATCAAGCTCGTGCCAGATTTCTGTTCGGTCAATGCCGGTCCAACAGGCTATCACAATGTCATCAGCAGTCAACTGATCCATCTGCTCGCAGAATATTCTAAACATGGCATCATTGCTACCGCCACTGATTGCGTAGTTCAAGGGAACATAACCCAACTTCTGTGCTACCAATGCCGGGTAGCTGTTTAGATAACCAAACGAATCCGGATGTTCAACCTGTATAGAAGGATCTCGGTACATCTCGGCTCCGGCAGCATGACTGCATCCTAAAATTAAAGCACGTTTGATCATAGATAAGTTTCTAGCCCGCCACGCCTACGCAGATCCTGGGTGCAACAACTGATGCCACCGTCCCAGAAGTAGCTGTGACGCAGTTCGCATATGATTGGATTGATCCTATGACGCTTGCAAAAATCAAAAACATCTCGGTTGTAGGCACTGAAGATAACATTTTCTTCGTCTAATACCAGGCAGTTGACATCAAACACCGTTTCGGCCACAAAGCCGGTCCACTTGTTTAAATAGGTGTCCACAAAGGCAGTAAATTCGGGTGTGGGTGTCTGGCCCTGCACATACCAGGCTCCAGGATTGGCTTCCCATTTGAACTTGCCCACTTCCATGGCAGCCCAGATACTTGAGTCCCAGATTTTTAAAACTTCCCAGCCGGGAAAGTCTTGAGCCAGGTGCAAGTGCATGTCGTGTTTGCTTGACAGTATCACACCAGGCTTGAGTATGGCAAATACAGCATCGCCGTGTCCGTCTGTTATGGCTTCGTGAATCCGATATTCAGGCCCTAACACATTGTCCACTATCCATCTGGTTTGCTCGGGTCGAAGATAATCGCTGTTGTCGAAGAACACGTCTTGACCTACTCGCACGATACAACTGGCACTGGCTCCATTTAATATGCAGTCCGGGTCCCAAGCACTGCGGTGTGGGTTTATGACCTGATCGGCATAGTCGGCACAGATGGTATCGAGTTCTTGGATGGCCAACACCCGCAATAACTTTTGTCCCAGGGTGATCTGCCAGTCTCTCGGTGTCAATGGTGGCAATGGAGCACCGTTGCTGTTGATTTGTAAATCTTGAAAACGATGTTTGTCAATCAGATCAGGACGTCGTACTCGAGCACCGTAAGTTTCGATTGTCTTTTGTAGATTGTCAAGATCTTCTTCGGTCTCAACCAAGATCTGTTGCAATTGATTACGCACTTGTGCGTTTTCAATAAAATCAAAATAGTCAGGTGTGTATGCACGCCCTACTATGACTTCTTCCAATGGTTGCCAGCTGGTATATGCGTTTATCATGAGTTATTTAATGGGTTGATATGTCGATATTAAAATTCTTTGATCATTTGTGTCAGTTCGGTCCATAGAACAGATTCAAACCCGCCACCATAAAAATGATCGTAATTGTGTTGGCATATTTGCTCGGCCCTGTGAAACAAAGAATTTTTTTCTGCTGTGTTGAGACTGTTTAATTCCTTGAGTAAACCGGCTATTTTTTCCAATCGAATAACATCGTCGGTTTCAAGATCGTAACTTTCATCCCAAAGCGAGTTAAATGTTTTAAACCCGTAACTGCGTAGATATTCCAGACTGCCTTGCGTGCCGACCAACACAAACGGCATGCGTAAACAAATAGGTTTGAATGTTTTTTCGGTTAGGTGATGCCTGCGTCCTGCGGCCACTGTTTCGTTTACTAGGTACAGCAAACTGCTGGCACACTGTGTGAATAGACTCAGTTGAAAACTGTGCATAGGAGCACCAGATTCTCCTTCGAACTCCAGGGGCAGATGTAAATTTTTGTCGGCATACACAGATTCGATGTCAGGGTATGTGTCAGTTAAACTCTTGACAGCATCACGTACAGCTATTCCCTCGGCCGGACATATAGCAGGAAAACTGATATAGTTGTCCAGCATTTGATTTTTGAGTATGTGATAGAACATCAACAATCTGTGATTTCTTTGTCCGGCCACTATGCGATTGGGACTGATAAACGTAGCGGTAATTTTACGATCGTTGGGTGCAGGCATTAAAAAACTACGGTCGTATCCGCGATACCAATCCAAGGCAGCCCAGCCATGAAAGAAGTAGTAATGAGGCACAAACCCATAAGTATTTTTCACATGTTCAACCTGATCGCTGTTGTGTTCGCTAGTGATGATGTGTCTGGTACCCAGTGGAAACATCGTGACAAATGATGACAGAGTTTGATCCACAGTTTCCTGATGCAATGGTTCCTGATCCCAAAACAAATAACGAACTGAATTCTTGTTATTATCAACAGGCGGAACATTACACAAGTCTTCAAAACGCACACTGCCAAATGGGTCAAACCAATGTAGCCCGTGCGAAGATTTGTCTTGCACTAGGGGTAAAAATGTGTTACAATAAATTTCATCTATTCTAATCATGTTTGATATATTTTATTCTGGAAACAAACCCAATCTGTTTGCTCATGAGCAAGCGGCGCAGGATATTGAACACGCAAAACAGTTGAGTCGTACTAGATATTTTTGGTGGGTAAACTATTTAACCGACTACACCGGTCACGATTTTTTATGGGAACCCGTGCCATGGGAAGCTGACCAAACTCATGTGTGGCCCAGTCAATGGCAAGAGCACGGTGGAACTGCTTTGGTGCCTAAGACAGGCAGCACAGCGACCAATTACGCCCATGGTCAACTGCCACGGATCAAATCGGTACCTGTTGTGGGCATCGATCACGGTAATGGCCTTGATATCGATTGCGATTACCAAACCAGATATATCGGTGATTATCTAGGCACACTGAAAAGAATATTGAGTCGGGTACAGGATGAGTATGTGTGGATCATAAGCAGTGTATGTGATTATACCGGCTTTGACTTTACCTGGCACCCCAGTGAATGGCAAGCCAACATGCTACATGTGTTTGCCAGCGACGAACAAAAGTTTGGTGATACATTTTATGTACATGTGCCCAGTTTCTTGGAAAAAGCCCGTGATATCAAACTGCTCGAGTGGTTTGACACCATACACTTTGTGGAAAACGTCTCAGTTTCAAGACAGCCAGTGCCGATAGTGTATCACGAACATGACACCCAGGTTGCTGCAGTCTGGGCTCATGAGTTTCGAGATCCAGTGGTACAGTTTGTGTGCAACACCGGGGCAATCGGCGAACGAGTGGTTCCGGCCATGAACCTCTGGCGTACACAAATGAAAACAGTGATGCCACTCAGTACAGGTGCCAGCACTGTGCTGGTACCGAGAGAAGCCAAAAATTCAATCAAAACACAACTGTATGATTATCCTTACATAGACAAAACACATAACAATCTTGCCTACGATCAAGTGCTGGACATTGTGTTTATTGACAATGGCGAACCTGGTGCTGAATACAATTATCTACAATTGCCTCATGTGAGTATTCCAAATCGCATACATCGAAGTTCGGGTGTAAAGGGTCGTGTGGCCGCCTATCGAGCCGCAGCCGAGCTCAGTACTACTCCTTGGTTCTTCGCTGTGTTTGCTAAGTTGCGTGTCAATCCCGACTTTGATTGGTCATGGCAACCAGATAGACTACAAGAACCCAAGCACTATATCTTCCATGCACGCAATCCGATCAACGGCTTGACATACGGTCACCAGGCCATGATTGCCTACAACCGGAACTTGGTATTGAACAATCCCGGAGTGGGCTTGGACTTTACTTTAGATAGTGCTCACGAAGTGGTGCCTATTTTAAGTGGCACGGCCGAATACTGCAACACACCTTGGATGGCCTGGAGGACTGCGTTCCGTGAATGCATCAAACTGCGTGGACAAACAGATGTGGAAAGTCAGTATCGACTGAACAAATGGCTCACAGTGTCCAGGGGCATTCCCAATGGGCAATGGAGTATCTACGGTGCAGAGGATGCTGTGGAATACTACGAAGCGGTCGGTGGAGATTTTGACGCACTTAAAAAATCTTACGACTGGGATTGGTTGGCCAGCTATGCTTTTATAAAAAGGAATCTAATCAATGCACAAAATTGATTTTTTTGGTGGGCTACATGGGAATTATTTAGAATTGTTGGCCAATGTTTTTATATATCAAAATCATTATGATCTTACAAAACCTCTCTTTAATGAAGTAGGAGCCTGTCATTTAAAAGAGCACGATCCGACATATCAAAAATACATACAGGCACATCATTGGTCGCATTTTCAAATACCATTTAATAGTGATGATGTAGTAGTAAGGATAGTCCTTGACCATGAGGACATGTTGATAGCAGTTATAAACAGTTTTTATCGTGCTGGAGATCAGGTGTTTGATCTTGAGACTTTGGAAAAAGACACTATTAACAAATTAAAAAAGTTACCAAAAGCTGATAAATTTTTAGATACGTTAATTAAAGATTTTGGAATAAAAATAGACTATCCAAGATCCTTGTTGCGGAATTATTTTTATTCGATGTTTGATTCATACGAACATGGATTGGGCATGTATATTGATTTTGATCCAACTATACCCAAGTGGCATAACTTTCCATTTAGGGCATTTTTTGACCTCAGAACTTTGTGTGTTGAACTTAATTCTATGTCAAAATTCCTTGGCTTAAATTTTTATCCGACTCAACAGATTTCTGTGGTGCACCAAGAATTTCTTAGACTCAATCAAGGGATAACCATTGAACTTAGATCTCGACAGATTTTTGATGACATTATGTCTGGGAAAAATAGTAAAATTGAAAAATTAACCTTACCCGAAGAAGCTTGGATTTCTTGGCAAATAGCTAAAATTTTTAGATGCTATGATTTACCAATTCTGAATCAAGACAGTTTTCCCAACAATACTCGTGATATTTCATTGGCTGTATATGATTGGAAATCTAAAGATTATCCGCCAAAATCTAACACCTGATCAATGATATATTCCACTTCCAAGTCAGTCAGTTCAGGATACAGGGGCAGGCTCAAACAGCGTCGACTTAGGGCACTGGCACCACTCAGTATATCCGGTCCCGAATATTGCTGATAGGCCGGCAACTCGTGTACCGGTTGTTCGTAATGTATGCGTGTTTCGATCTTGTGCAGTTTGAGATGTTGTTGCAATCGATCTCTACTGTCGGTTTCGATCACAAATTTATGATAGGCATGACTGGCATAATTACTGTCATCTATTAGGCTACGGATACCAGATCCTCGTAGCCGATCCATCCAATAGCGTACTATCACACTGCGACGCTTTTGCCAGGCATCAATATGTCGAGTTTTAACCAACAATTGGGCACAATCCACTTCACTCATACGACTGTTGGTACCAAAGCAATCGTGATTGGGTTTGCCGTTGTCTCTCCAGCCGCGAGCAAACTCCAACAAGTTCACGTTGTCGGTTACAACAGCACCACCGTTGCCGTAGTTGCCAAGATTTTTCATAGGATCAAAACTGATGGCAGCTGCTGCCGATAACGGTGACCGAGCACTGTTGTTGCTGAGCCAGTGTTGTGCGGCGTCCTCAAATGTTTCTGAAGCACGAGGGTGATCTGCACCCAGGGCCGAGCCATACATGCCTACCAGTATCTCGACCTGATAGCTGATGTCAGTATCCATTTTCTTGTAATCGGCCAGACCATAGTAGTTGGTATCCAACAACACAACTTCGTAGCCGGCTCTAGCAAACGCATTGGCAGTGGCCACATAAGTCATGCTGGGTATCAAAACTCTGGGTGGATTGGGCATGCTGTGTCGTGACAGTTGCCATTCAGCTATGATTTCCAAGGCCTGTGTGCCCGAGTGACAGGTCACAGCATACTTGACTCGATTACGGCGAGCCAGCCAATTTTCAAATTCGGCTGTGTAGTTGCCATTCATGAGTTGCCCGGATCGCAACACTTCATCGGTCGCATCTAGGATTTCGTTGCGAATGGCGCTATACTGTTTTTTTATTCCGGTAAAAGGAATTGTAAGGCCGGTAGATGTCATAGGTACCAATAAACGGAATAGTAGATAAATAACATTATGTATTTACAAAATAAGTATACTAACTGCTATTATAACATAGTTAATCGAGCAAAAGCAAGATTAACTGTTGGGTATTTTGAACGGCATCATATTATCCCTAAATCATTAGGAGGTACAAATGACGCTGACAATCTGGTTAATCTCACCGCTAGAGAACATTTTATATGCCATTGGTTACTAACCAAGATGTTACCTAAATCTATTGATCAAAAAAAATTATATCACGCATTTTCTGCTTTTGCTATGGTAAGCTCTAATCAACAAAGAACAATTACAAGTAAACAATATCAAATACTTTCTGAGGCAAGTAAAATCGCTCTCAAGGGTAATACTCACAATAAAGGCAAAGTAAGAACGTCTGAAGCTAACGAAAAACAAAGACAAACAATGTTAGCAAAATATAAAAAACAATCCTATATTCATGCTGGTAAAACTTACGAAGAAATCTATGGTCCTGAGGCCGCTGCTCGCAGAGACAAATTAAAAGGGCCGCGAGGTCCTCGTAAAAATCCACCTGGTCCTCAACAATTAGTTGTTTGCCCAAATTGTGGAAAAACTGGAGGGATCAGTAATATGAAACGATATCACTTTAATAATTGCTCCTCTTCCAATATTGTGACTGAACAAGCCAGTTGAAGTAATTTTCAAATCCTTTTTCTATGTCAGTTGTGGGTTTAAAATCAAAATCGTGTCGAGCCTGTGAAGTATTTAACTGACCGCGTCGGGGGAACTGGCAATCTCTAGGATTTATTTGTATGGTTCCACTGCCCACAACAGTAACAGCCAGTTCGGCTGCTTCGGCTAGACTACGACTGAGTCCTCTAGTAATATTATATGTGCGATTGTTGGTTTTATTACTGACTGTGGCCTGAGCTATGCCTTGTGCGGCATCATCCACATAGGTAAAATCCAAATATTCATCTGACCCGTTGACCTGTATGGTTCCTCCACGCATGGCTGCGAGTAAAAACTTTGAAACCACACGATCTTCCACATCTCTGGGTCCATACACAGCACTGGGACGCAATATGGTGTAGGTCATACCGGTACGTCTGGCATAATCTTTGACCAACCACTCACCGGCCAATTTCATGATACCGTACTGTCCGATTGGATCACACTGGGCTGTTTCGGCAATGCCGTCAAACGCTTCTTCTCGAAAATCACCGTACACCATGGAACTTGATACATATACGAATTTTTTAACTTGATCTCGGCCGGCTTCTAACAAGCTCAGCAGACCTTCGCTCATGGTATGACTGCCCAGGGTAGGATTGGCATTTACTACCTTTTGTCTGGGAAAGCTGGCCAAGTGTACCACAGTGTCGATCGAGTGTTTGCGTAACATCCAGCTCATACTGGTCTGATCGGCAATGTCAACACGATAGATTCTGTCTGTGGTGATATATTGCCTACGTTCTGCAATCAAAGCGTCCAGTTCGGTCTTTGGTATTATGCCATACGTGGTCTGGCTATCTGTGACGATGACTGTGTGTCCTTGAGCTTCTAGGAGATTTACCACATTGTGGCCGATAAAACCCAGCCCACCGGTTACTAATATGTTCATTGGCCCCACTTTAGTTTGAGAAAAGTTATGTCAAGTTCGGACAGCTCGCCGGTGATACGCACCCGATAGCCCATGGTATGTGGATCAGGTATGCATAAAAATTCAGGCTCGCCAATGGCATGTTGCATGCACCACTGTCCGTGTTCGGTTTTTTGCCAGTCCGAGATGGGAAAGGCCGCATATAGATATGGATCTTCAACATCACCCATGAGCAACTGATGAAACAAGACTTTTGGCATACTGTTAGTATAACAAAAAACTCTAGACCTTGCAATCTAGAGTTTGCCTAACAGTTTGTCAGTTTCGGGTTGGACTATCTGTGCCACGGCCGATATATCTACCACAAAATCCACGTCACGTATGACCGGATCAAGTTCGGTAAATGTACGGGTCATCATGGTTTCTATTTCTTCCATGCTCAGGCCTTGACGCACCAGAGTTTGTATGTTGATAGTTTTTTGACGACCACCGGCCAGCTTGATCACGACCTTTTTGATACATTCAAGGGGAACATCAGTTTTGCTGACATCGTTGATTATGAGTTCCCACTGGTTTAAAAAATCATCATTGGGCTGCATCTGCCACCACAGTCTTGGGTTTGTTAGGACCACGAGTGCGTTTGACCTTGACTGGCGCCACGCTGTCGGCGACTGGTGCTGTTGCGGCTTTGGGTGCCACATGAGGATCCATTTTTTCTGCATCCTTTTTCATTCTTGCGGCTTCGGCGATCATGGCCTTGGCTTCCATTTCCATGCGTTTGGCCTGTGCCAACATGTTGGATGCAATATCGCGATCGCTTAAGGCGCCATCATTGCCGGCTATGAACGGCTGTGCGGTCGGGGCAGGATCGGTTTTCTGACTTTGAGATTTTTTGTATTCGGCTTCGGCAGCACGCTTCACCTGCGGATCAACCAAGCCACGGCTGGCATCATTTTGTGCCATACGCTTGATAGCATCTTCACCCTGTTTCATTTCGTTCAACATCTTGTTGAGCTCGTCCAGGCGTATTGAACTGGCCTGATTTGGAGTCATGATAATGTCGCTGGTGCGTAATTTTTTGATCATGCGTTCTTGGTGCAGGGTTTCAAGTATGGGACGACCATCTGGCAAGTAGCTGCGATGCAAGGCATCGGCAAATTCATCGCCCTGTTGTGCCATTGGGCTTTCCAACACCTTCTGGATGGCATCTTGCCAGTGAGCATGTATCTGATCAGGATAGATCACCAGGCACATGTGATCTTCACCGGGTACCTGTCTAAACAACACACAGACTCTACGGTCTCCGTGTTTGCCTACGAATTTCGTAAATGCCATTTTATTCTCCTTGTGGTGGTTGTGCAGTTGAATCTGCAGGTGGTTGTTGCGCCTGGGCTTGTGCTATCACAGCATCTAAAAAGTTCTTTAGTTTGTTGTAGACAAGACCAACTTCCATGAGTTCTTCACCACGGAATGCACCGCGGCTACTGGCCAGATCAATGATATTTTTGATGGTATCAAGATCGGCAATTGATATTTGATTAGTATTTTCCATGCAGATATTTACTTGAATATGATTGAGTGCAAATATTTTGCACTGAAAAATCTGCGGTATTTTGGCAGTTTTGGTTAAATTGATCTAGTGCGTGGGTTGTGCTATTTCGCATTCCACACGCCAGTTTACGAACTGTGTATGGTTTTCTACCGGAAAACCTTGTGCCACTGCCTCGTGTACAAAATGCAACAATAACGCATTGTACAAGTCGTCGGGCATGGTTTCTTTGTCAAATTTGATTTTCATTGTCGGGTCTTTCGTTTACGAGTTCAAAATATTGTTTGATACATTGGCTGGCATCGTCGTAGCCGTTGAGTTCCAGCACCTTGCAACAGTCAGCCACCACAGCAAGCCCAAATCGGTCGATCTGTCCCAGCCACAATTCGCTGTGCATCATGCCAAACTGGATGTCCAGTCCAATACGTTTAATTTGTGTGTTCATGTTGATGAGTCTTCAGTAGGTCCCACATAAGAGTTGGATCGTTGCGTGGCACTGCGGCCACGGCCTGTATCCAGCCTTGTTCGATTGCCTTGGCAATTATTTCAGCATAAGATCTCGGGCAACAATCAACGATTTCAATAAATGCACGATTGGTCACAGCCACGTCGCCTGCAAGTTGATAACTGGGATCACCAGGCCTGATAGCGACCCAAGGCGATTGATTTATGGTAATGGTCATTCCGCAACTCCAAAATGTTGTTCGATTCTGCGTACCAGAGTTTGTACCAACTCAGGCGGCTCTGCCTCGGGCGGATTGGTTTTTACTCCGGTCCGGACCTGTTCCACACATTCCTGCACGATTAGCTCAGCAAACTTTTCTCGATTAAATGATTTATGCCTGCGGAATACATCATCGCCCATATGGTAAACCTCATCGGGCATGGGTAATTCTATGTATTCTTCAGCCTGTTCGGCAAGTAGTCGAATTCGTTCGTTCATTCCTCAACTCCAAAATGTAGGTTAATCTTCTTACTATTCTTTAGAAATTCTTTTAAGGCCAAATCGCTTGTGTAACATTCTTCCGTCCACAATGACTCGACACATTCTCGC
>Ga0214164_1000008_pt1 | contig 152983 bp, 142 predicted proteins | sample TroBogepilimnion_13_FD_153003 | JGI IMG/M metagenome (GOLD analysis project Ga0214164, IMG submission 153003) | Freshwater microbial communities from Trout Bog Lake, WI - Practice 03JUN2009 epilimnion v4 | ecosystem: Environmental > Aquatic > Freshwater > Lake > Epilimnion/Euphotic zone ... | reverse complement strand
TATGTTTCAATATTCGGTATTAGCCCCGGTTTCCCGGAGTTATCCCAAAGTGGAGGGCAGATTCTTCACGTGTTCCTCACCCGTTCGCCACTAATCCACACCCGAAGGTGCTTCATCGTTCGACTTGCATGTGTTAAGCACGCCGCCAGCGTTCGTCCTGAGCCAGGATCAAACTCTCCATAGAAAGTTTTGATCTGGCAAAAAAACGAAACTAGCTTTTGCTTTTTATCGCGTTTGCTATTTTCAGTTTTTACCAATTGTTTATGTTTTGTAATGATCTCAAATGAGAAAATACAAAGGAATTTGGCACATTTTTGCTACCGCTCGAATTAACGAGGGCAGCCCAATATATGCCGATTGGCATTGATTTTTGCACGTTGTTGAGTTCTCAAGGTACGAGTGCACAAGGTCACGATGATTTCTCACCGATTGCAGGGCAGACCGCCAAACCTAGCGGAAGGCACCCGGAAAGACAAATCCGATGGATAGACCTTCATAGCATTTGGAACTTAGGGGAAAAACCGCTTCGCATGGCCAAAAACCCCTATAAATAAGGCTTTTTCGTCCATTTCGCGAGCGAGAGAGAAAGATAACCCATCTAGGGGTGAGGGGTCAAATCGAGATTAGAGGGCAAAACCCCTAAAAAAGCTCAGTTCTTTGCTCTTAAACGCCTCATGGGACGCCGATTTACCGCTTAAATGAGCTCGACACTAGCTAAGTCCCTCTTGCCCTTGCGTAGCACCAAGAAGCGACCATGAATAAGGTCGTCCTTGCTCGGGACAAAATCTTCTGATGGAATTTTTTGGTTATTCAAATACGCGCCGCCCTCTTTAACAATCCGCCTTGCGGCCGATTTAGATTCAACAACACCAGTGGCGCAAATTAAATCAATCCAACTTGGGATAGTTTCATTTTTAGAAACTTCAGTACGCGGCAGTTGTGAAAGTGCCGCAGATAATGTGTTCGCATCCAAATCTTTCAACTCTCCTTGACCGAAGAGCGCTTTAGATGCCGCCTCAACATTTGCACACTCTTGTTCGCCATGAACAAGTGAAGTTAATTCTCTAGCTAATTCGCGCTGAGCTTCTCTGGCACCGGGATAATCTTCAACGGTTTTAATTAAGCGTTCGATCTCACTTCGTTCTTTGAAAGAGAAAACTTTAAGGTATTTTGCAACATCCGCATCTTCAGTATTAATCCAGAATTGGTAGAACGCATAAGGCGAAGTCATCTCCGGATCGAGCCAAACTGAACCACCTGCGGTCTTACCAAATTTACTGCCATCAGACTTCGCCATTAACGGAATGGTGAACGCGTGACCAGAACCTTGGGTTACTTTACGAATTAGATCCAAACCTGCAACAATATTTCCCCATTGATCACTTCCACCTAGTTGCAGCGTGCAATTTGAACGACGGTAAAGTTCTAAGAAATCATAGGCTTGCAAAACTTGATAAGAGAACTCAGTGTAAGAAATTCCACCAGCTTCTAATCGTGATGAGACTGAATCCTTTGAAAGCATTTGATTGACCGAGAAATGTTTTCCAATATCTCGCAAAAATTCAAGTGCTGATATTCCTTTGGTCCAATCCAAATTATTGGCCATTACAGCCTTATTTTCCCCTTTGGAAAAATCCAAAAATAGGCCTAGTTGCTTTTCTAAGCGCTTGACCCAGTTTTCAACAGTTGAAGCATCGTTAAGTGAACGCTCTTCATTTCTACCACTTGGATCACCAACAAGCCCGGTCGCTCCCCCAACTAACGCAATCGGATTATGGCCGGCAAGTTGAAAACGTCGCATGACCAGAATGACAACAAGGTTTCCCACGTGAAGACTTGGCGCGGTTGGATCAAAACCAATATAAAAAGTAATTGGCTTCGCATCTAGATCACGAAGTAGAGCTTGCCGATCGGTTGTTTGTGCGAGCAATCCTCGCCATTCCAGATCAGCTACGAGAGCGCTTGTCATAGGCTCATCATGCCCGAAAATTGATTCTTGGCGTTGGATATCCAACTCTTTGCAATCGCTATTTCTTCAACGATCGCATCCAATTGATCAGAAACGCTTTGCGTTGAAGTACCTAGGGATGAAGTTCTTGTGGAAATTGCACCCTTGGCCGAAAGGTAAGTTCTGATATCGCTTTGCAATTCGGGGTGAATATTTAGGAAATCTTCATCAGACAATCCCGAAAGTTCAACACCCTTCTTCTCTGCTGCCTTAACGCAAGCCCCTGCTGCTTCGTGGGCTTGTGCGAAGGGCACACCTTTCTTTGCAAGATAGTCGGCAATCTCTGTTGCAAGGCTGTGGCCCGATGTTGCGCCCTTTTCAATTTCAACGCGATTGAATGTTGCCGTTTCAATCATGCCGGTAAGAGCCGGAATTATTACTAACAAAGTTTCGATCGAATCAAAAGTGGGCTCTTTATCTTCTTGCAAATCGCGGTTATAAGCGAAGGGCAAGCCCTTCAGTGTCGTAAGGAGTGAAACTAAATTTCCTATCAATCTGCCACTTTTACCCCGAGCGAGCTCGGCTATATCAGGATTTTTCTTTTGTGGCATGATCGAAGATCCTGTCGAATAAGCATCGTCAAGCGTCACCCAATTGAACTCTGTTGAATTCCAGAGCGTGAATTCTTCTCCAATGCGAGAAAGGTGGACACCAATCATTGCGAAAATGAAGAGCGCCTCCGCAACAAAATCCCGATCGCTAACGGCATCTAAACTATTTTCAAGGACTCCATAGAAACCTAGTTCTTCGGCCGGCTTCTCCGGATTCGGTTGAATACTTGTTCCAGATAGCGCCCCGGCACCAAATGGAGAGTAGCTATTGCGCTCTAACCAATCTGAAATTCGGCCGATATCTCTGATAAAGGCTTGTGAATGCTTCGCCAATTCGTGCGCAAAGAGAATTGGTTGTGCGTGTTGAAGATGTGTAAAACCAGGGGCGATAGTTCCTATTTCCTCTTTGGATTTCAAATTCAACGCATCAACTAAAAGCGCAAGTTTCTCTGCAACTTCTAAAATATGGTCAATCAAATAGAGTTTAAAATCGGTTATCACCAGGTCATTTCTTGAACGGCCAGCTCGAATCGAACTTCCTACAGCACCGATCTTTTCGATCAAGCCTCTTTCGATAGCGCTGTGAACATCTTCATCTTCTTCGTTGAAGGAGAATTTCCCATCTTCGATTTCCACAAACAAAGCTTTTAAACCTGCGCGTATTACTTCACCGTTCCCAGCCGAAACAATCCCAGAAGTAATCAAGGAATTTAAATGCGCGAGATTGACTCGGATATCGTAAGGAGCCAGGCGCCAATCAAAATCCACACTTCTAGAAAGTGCACTCAGTGCTTGGCTAGGACCTGAAGAGAATCTTCCACCCCAAAGTGCCATCTATATTCCTCTTCTCTTACTTTTATTTCTGCTGGTAACACTCCGAGATTTTGAAGTTGAAACTTTCGAATCTGATCGGAAGGCGAGAATTGATTTTGCTAAGCGCGCTCCCCCGGTCGCACTTGCGCTCACAACAATTACTGTGTCATCTCCTGCAATCGTTCCAATGGCCCCTTCTGCAAAACCGTTGAGCGAATTTCTATCGATGGCACTGGCAAGGAGTTGGGCGCCACCAGGTGGTGTTTTTATGACGGCGAGATTTGCGCTGCCCGATACTTGCAATATTAGATTTTCAATACTTCCACTATTCGATGTCGGACTATCTGGAAGTGCATATTCCATCAATCCATCGGCGGCTCGAACACGTACAGCACCAAGTTCCTCAAGGTCTCTACTTGCAGTTGCTTGCGTGACCTTAACTCCTTCCTTGGAAAGGAGTGCAACCAGATGCGCCTGCGAAGCGACACCTCCCTCTCTAATTAAGGCGGCAACCATCTTTTTTCTTTGGATTGAAGAAACTTCTGATTTAACGTTCATAGGAAGCAGCAACCTCTCTAAATGCTTTTACAAATTCTAGAAGCAGCGATTTCGGAATATTCAAAGCGGGAGCTAAGCGAATCACTTGATCCGTAGCAGCATTGGCCAAAATTCCCTTACCGCGCATTTTCTCAACAAATTCCTTAGCGATTGGTTGCTTTAAAACCACTCCTAAAAGCAATCCGCTGCCGCGTACCTTTTCGACTATCGGACTCTTAGAGATTTCCAACTTCAAAAACAGTTCATCATCCTTGACTTTAGATAACAATGATTCGGTTTCAATAACACTTATAACTGCCCGAGCGGCCGAAGTTGCTATTGGATTCCCGCCAAAAGTGCTCCCATGGTCTCCCGGAGAAAAATTTTTCAAGACGGTAGAGAAGGTCATCATCGCTCCAAGCGGAAGACCGCCGCCAATTCCTTTAGCCAACGTGACGATATCTGGTTTGATCTCCTCATTCTCATAACCAAACCAAGTACCGGTACGACCCATGCCAGTTTGAACACAATCAAAAATAAGCAAAATGTTCTTGTCCTTTGTTATTTCACGAAGTGCCTTCAAATAGCCAAAATCCGGGACAACCACACCATTCTCACCTTGAATGGGTTCAACAATTAGCGCTGCCACTCGAGAATTCAGCACTTTTCTTGTCGCCTTGAGATTGTTGAATTCAATATATTTGATGCCCGGCAAAAGTGGCTTAAAAAGTTTCTGCTTTGAAGGTTGACCGGTTAAGGAGAGAGAACCCATCGTTCTTCCATGAAAAGCGCCTGTGGTAGAAACGATTTTCTTCCGGCCGGTTAATCTTGCAATCTTTAGCGCAGCCTCATTGGCTTCGGCCCCCGAATTACAGAAGAAGACTTTAACGCCGGGGTCACCGGATAGCTCCTTCAATTTTTCCGCCAACAAAATAGCGTTCTCGTGACCATAAAAATTACTCACGTGCGTAAGTCGATCTGCCTGAGCCTTTATCGCCTCGTTTATTTCTAGATTTGCATGGCCGAGAATATTTGTTGCAATTCCTGCCAGCATGTCAACATAGCGAACCCCATTCAAATCCCAAACCTCAGAGCCTTTACCTCTATCCAAAGTTATCGTCGGAGTTCCGTAATTATTATTCAGAGATTCGCTCCATCGAACCGACCATGCTTGGTTTAGATCGTTCACTTGACAACAACCGTTCCGGTTAAACCAGCTAGACCTTTTTTAATCGAATCATTAGTGCGACCATCGAAGATCCGAACCAACTCGGCTCCCGAACTAATTGCGACCAGAACCGCTTTTACCTTTGGAATCATTCCTTCCGAAAAGGTTTCTTGAATCTCCACTAATTCCTTAGCATTTATTTGCGAGATTAAGGAATCCTCATCTGGCCAGTTTCGATAAATGCCCGCCACGTCAGTAGCAAATAGCGCCTCCTCGACTTTCAAAGCACCAGCCAAGGCTCCTGCGACCGAATCGGCATTAACGTTGAGGATCTCGCCTGAAGTTGAGACTCCAACCGGCGAAATGATTGGCGTGTATCCGCTTTCCAATAATTTTGCAATGATTCCGGGATCAATTTGATCAACCTCTCCAACCATTCCCATGTCTGCGTCAACCTTTTTAGCGCGGATCAAATTTCCGTCCGAACTCGAAAGACCAATGGCGTTAATTCCATTAGATATGAAAGCCGCAACGATATTTCTGAGAACTTCTCCGCTAAGAGTCCTTTGAACAACTTCCATCACTTCCGGCGAGGTCACGCGAACACCATTCAACATCGGTGCCTTGATGCCGTGTATTTCCAATTCGCGATTGATCTGTGGCCCACCGCCATGAACGATCACAAATTTCTCGCCAAGTTTTATCGCTTTGGAAATCTCAATGATCGCTGGATCGTTTCTCCAATTTCCGGAAAGTGCGTGACCGCCGTATTTAAAAAGTTTCACTATTTCACACCGATTTGCGTGAGCCCGGAATTTTCTGCGATTCCGCAGATCAAATTGGCGTTTTGAATTGCTTGCCCAGCCGCCCCTTTGCCCAAGTTATCGATAGCGCTTGAAACAATTAATCTTCCAGTATGTGAATCCACGGCCACCTGAATTTGCACCATATTTGTTCCCAGAACTGCTGAAGTTTGTGGCATCGCACCTTTTGGAAGAACAACTACGAAATCATCATCCTCAAAATATTTAGAATAAATATTACGTACTTTTTCCTCTGACATATCAGAGGTTAGCTTGGCTGTTACCGTAGCGAGAATTCCGCGCGGCATCGGAGCCAAAATTGGAGTGAAGGATACTTTTACGGGCTGCTTTGAGAAGCCGGTTAGAATCTCTTCAATTTCTGGAGTGTGTTGATGTACTCCCCCGAATTTATACGAAGTCAGAGAATTCATTACTTCACTGCCCAATAAATTAATTTTTGCATTTCTTCCTGCACCTGTTGTTCCGGAAGCTGCAACGACAACCAAATCAGACTCATCGATTAAATCGGCTTCAATTGCTGGTGCAGCTGCTAAGGCGATAGCTGTTGCGTAACAGCCAGGATTAGCCACAATCGAGCTCTTAGCAATTAAGGAACGTTGATGCTTGATTTCAGGAAGGCCATACACATATTTCCCGGCATGCTCTCCGTCGTAATACTTCAGCCAATCCTCACTATTTGATAATCTGAAATCTGCTCCGAGGTCCACAACTTTTACCCCTGGCGCAATTTTTGAAATTATCTTTGCGGATTCACCATGCGGTAGCGCTAAGAAAACTAATTCACATGAGTTGATGCTCTCGATATTTGTCTCGGAAAAGATTCGATCAGCGTAAGAATAGAGATGTGGATGTACTGATGTAATCAATTCTCCAGCGCTTTGACCAGCCGAAATAACCGTTGGTTTAAAAGTTGGGTGTGAAGAAAGCAGCCGAAGGAGTTCCCCGCCTGCGTATCCACTTGCTCCGATAACACCAGTCTTCATTATCGGAGCGTAACACATAATGCATATTTATTCACAATATTGCATATTTATGCTTCATCTGAATGGAGATGTAGCCCTGAATATTACGAGCGGATTACAGCTCCGCAATCCTTCGAAGCCCGTTCTAGCGCTGAGAGGCGATAGCCGGAAACTTCTTCAGCAGTAAGAGTTCGATCCGCGGCGCGGAAGGTTAAAGTGAAAGATAGCGAGATCTTTCCATCCCCTATCTGGTCATAGCGATCAAACAAATCGATTTTTTCAAGAAGCTCTCCTGCGCCTTTGCGAAGCGAATTCATCACCTGTTGCGCCGCAACATCTTTTGACACTACGACTGAGAGATCTTGAGTAGCGCTTGGCATTGTGAGAATTGGGTTAACTCTGCGAACTTCCTTGAATGGAATCGCGCTCAAAATTACGACGAAGGCACAAGTCCTAGCTGGAAGCCCAAGCATGGAAAGTACTCGTGGGTGAAGTTCGCCAGCATGAGCAACAGGTTTGCCATCAACTTGAAGCTCGGCGCAACGCCCCGGATGCCAGGGAGCAAAATCCGAACTTGAAACTTCGACCGTATTTCCAGTTTCTTCAATTATCTTTTTTGCAAAGGCGATTGCATCGCTCCATGTGAATTCCGTATGTGTACCAGTCCAGTCATCCTTACCGATGGAACCGGTAACGACCGCTCCAATATGCAGTGGCTGTAACGGAACTCCTGATAGGAGAACCGACAGTTCTCCTTCACTTGGCCTACTTGATGTCCCCAATTTAGGAACGACTGGCAATTTAACGTTATCCCTAAAGACACTTCCAATTTCAAAGATTGCTGAGGTTTTATGCCCACGACCTTGATTACGTTGCGCGGTTAGTAAAAGTCCTGGGAGAAGATGTGTTCTTAAATCAGGGAACTCTTCTGACATCGGATTTGCAATTCGAAAAGCCTTCGCTCTATCACCGGTGAATCCAAGATCAGCCAAGTACTTTGGATTTACGAATGGGTAGTTGTAAACCTCGGAAAACCCATTATCGGCAAGAAAATTTGCAACCGCACGCTTTCGATGCTGCAGATCTGAGAGCCTTGCACCCGCACTTCCGGTTGGAAGCCGTGAAGGGATCTGATCGAATCCAATGTTTCGCGCAACTTCCTCCACTAGATCAGGACCTGTAAGAAGATCTGCACGCCATGATGGTGGATTGATCAACCATTCCGTCGAACTCTTCTTTTCAATATCGCAACCAACTAACAACAATTTTTCTTCGACCGTGGCTGGCACGACTTCAAAACCTAGGTAGCTTCCGACAAAATTAGGATCAAATTTTACGATTGGAGCAAAACGCGGTTCCCCGGCCTTAGCGCTACCAACATACTTTGCTCCGCCAAGCTCGACCATTAAATCAATTGCTCTTGCCGTTGAAATTTCAGCAAGCGAGGGATCGACACCTCGTTCAAGCCGACGTGATGCTTCTGACGATAGTTTGTGTCGCCTAGATGCCTTGGCTATGGTTATTGGATCGAACCGGGCACCTTCTAGGGCAATTTTCTTTGTCGAAGTAGTTACCTCAGAACTAGCTCCACCCATAACACCGGCTAGAGCTAACGGGCCATTTCTATCTGCTACAACTAATTCATCTTCCGCAAGTTTGCGCTCTTGATCATCAAGAGTCTTAATTGACTTAAATTCTTTTGCTGGCCGAATTACTAATTCATCCACAATTTTTTCGGCGTCGAAAGCATGCAACGGTTGTCCCAGTTCCAGCATTACATAATTAGTTATATCGACGGCAAGTGAAATTGAGCGCATGCCGCACTTCTCAATTCGTCGACTCATCCAAAGTGGGACTGGAGCGTTTGCATCAAAACCTTCAATTGTTCGTATGAAGGCAACTGAAACGGAATCCGGATCGGCAATACTTACTTGGATTCCATCCTTGTTTATCGCGTACTTTTCCGGTTTGACGCTAGTTACCGGGTCCTTGAACGCCAATCCCAGCGAGGCTGACAATTCCCTAGCCAGACCGCGAATACTTAAGGCGTATCCCCTATCTGGATTTACCGCCGCATCAATAACAACATCTTTTATTTCAAGTAATTCAATGGCGTCACTTCCCAGCGGAGCGCATTTCGTAGGTAGAACAATAATTCCGTCATGTTCTTCGCTTATGCCAAGCTCGCGAGCTGAACAGATCATCCCATTACTTGTTTTTCCGTAAGTTTCCCTAGCTGAAATTTTGAAATTTCCTGGGAGTACAGCACCTGGAAGTGCTGCAACCACCAAATCGCCAACCTTGAAATTTGTCGCCCCACAAATTACATTTCGAATAGTTCCCTCGCCGCAATCAAGACCAACATACCTAATTGGTTTCTTATGGCCCGCAAGCTCTTCTATCTCTTTAACCTCGGCAACAACCAATGGTCCGATTAAATCAGAACCCTGAATTTCAATGCTTTCTATTTCAAATCCAACTTTTACGAAGGCATTTTCAAGTTCGTCCATTGAAATATCCAACGGCACCGGCACGTATTCGCGAATCCACGACAACGGAAGTTTCATCGTCCGCCCAATCCAAAGCTTTGACTAAAACGAATATCGCCTTCAACGATGTCATGCATGTCGGTAATTCCGTGTCGCACCATGAGTGTGCGCTCAAGTCCCATTCCAAAAGCAAAGCCCGAATAAATTTCTGGGTCTATACCGCAAACCTTTAGAACCTTGGGGTTTACCATCCCACAACCGCCCCATTCAACCCATCTGCCATTGAAGAAGAAATCAACTTCCGCGCTTGGTTCGGTAAAAGGAAAGAATGAAGGGCGAAGACGAGTCCGAACATCTGGCCCGAACATAGCCTTTGCGAAATAATCGAGAGTTCCCTTGAGATCTGCCATGGTAATTCCTTTGTCGATTACCAGACCCTCAACCTGACTAAATACAGGTGTATGAGTCGCATCTAATTCATCGGCTCGGTAAGTACGTCCTGGGCAAATAACATAAATAGGCGGTTGGTTCTCCAGCATCGTACGAATCTGAACTGGCGATGTATGTGTTCTGAGAACTAATTTCGATTCCAGGGGCTCAACGAAAAAGGTATCTTGCATCGTTCTTGCTGGATGATCCGCTGGAATATTAAGCGCATCAAAATTCAACCATTCAGATTCAAGTTCTGGTCCCTCGGCTACTCGGTAACCAAGACCTAAGAAAAGATCACTAATTTCATTTGTGAGAATTGTTAGTGGATGAAGACCGCCTTTTGGAAATCCAGTTCGCGGAAGCGTTACATCTACCCGCTCTTCAATCAGAATGGCAGCATCGCGTTCAATTTCTAGAGCCTTTAGTCTTGCCTCAAAAGCACCATTCAACTCCGACTTGGCCTGCCCCACAACCTTGCCAAATTCCGCCATCAACTCTGGCGCGAGCTTTCCCAAACTCTGACTTGCCTTGGAGAGTTCTGATTTATCTCCCAAATGAAGAATCTTCACTTGCTTAAGTTCGTCCAAATTCTTGGCTTCAGCGATGGCCGCAACACCAGCTTGCAGGGCTCTTTTCACATCATCAACTGAAATGGACATAATAATTAAGTCTAGCGAATTCCCACTTCAAACAGGGCGATTGCTGCTGCGCTTGCGACATTTAAACTTTCAGATTTACCGCTCATTGGAATACGAACACGAGCGTCTAGATTAGCGACCTCCGGAAGGCCCCTCGCCTCATTTCCAAATATCAAAATCATCTTCTCGCTCTTATCTAAATTAGCGAGTGAATCTTCCGAAGCCCCATCAAGGGCGACTGTTTGATACCCGTGCTTTTGGGCAAAATCCATAATCTCCGGAAGCGGTACGTTTTCCACTACTGGGATATGCCAAATCGCTCCCACGGTAGCTCTTACAGTCTTAGGCGAGTACACGTCAACACTGTTAGTTGAAAAAACAACTGCGTCGAAGCCTAAAGCTTCAGCTGTCCTAATTACGGTACCGCTATTTCCAGGATCTTGAATCTCCCAAAAATAGGCGATCTTTTTACTTTCTTTCTGTGCAATCTTGTAAAGAGTCATCTCGGTGTATTTGCAAAGAGCCAGAATGCCCTGCGGCGACTCAGTATCTGACATCGCGTTCATAACCTCGTCAGTTACATGAAAAAGGGGCGCCTGTTCCAAATCTTCAAGGTCTACTTCGCTTTGAAGTTTGGCGTAGCCTCGTTCTGTTACGTAAAGCGCGATTAGTTTGGGTTTGTCGCTTTTTCCGGCCGACGAGAGACTTTCTTCGGTTAATCCTTGCAAAGCCTCGCGAACCGATTGGATTCCATCAGCAATGAACTCTTTCTCAGCTTGGCGAATCTTCTTTCCACGGGAACCCAAAAGAGCCTTCACTCTCTCGACATGCGGAGAATGAAGGCTCGTAATTTGGTTATTAGGCATTTACAACATGCTTGCGAGCAACTTCAACAAGTTGCGCAAAAGCTGCTGGATCATTTGTTGCTAGATCGGCAAGAATTCTGCGATCTACTTCAATTCCAGCGCCCTTCAATCCTTGGATGAAACGATTGTAAGTCAAACCGTTTGCACGTGCACCAGCATTGATGCGTTGAATCCAAAGTTGACGGAAATCACCCTTACGATCCTTGCGGTCATTGAAGGCATAAACCATTGAGTGAGTAACTTGCTCTTTCGCCTTAGCAAAAAGACGAGAACGTTGCCCACGATAACCTTCAGCACGCACTAATAGTGTGCGACGCTTTTTAGCGGCATGTACTCCGCGCTTAACTCTTGCCATCGTCTATTCCTCCCCTTACTTCAAGCCGAGCATGCGCTTGGCGGTTACAGTTACTGGAGCTTTCGCAACAGCATCACTTGAAAGTCGACGTGTAACACGCGAAGACTTGTGTTCCAAAAGGTGGCGCTTGCCAGCACGTTCGTGCATGACTTTTCCGGTACCTGTTAGGCGAAAAGTTTTCTTCGCCCCACTGTGGGTTTTCATCTTTGGCATTCGCTAACCTCCCAGTTAGTTATCTTCAAGTACAACATCTTCAGCAGTTTCCTTAACCGCCGGCTTGCTTGCAGCGGCTGGAGTCTTTGCAGCTTTTTGCTGCGAGACCGCCTGCCCCTTCTTTACATTTGTTCCGAGAACCATCGTCATATTTCGCCCCTCTTGCTTCGGGGCGAATTCAACAAAAGCTACTTCGGACAATTCTTCTGCGAGTTTCATTAACAAGCGATAACCGATTTCCGGTCTAGCTTGCTCACGTCCTCTAAATTGAATGGTCACCTTTACCTTGTCGCCACCTTTTAAGAAACGTTCGATGTGGTTCTTCTTGGTTTCGTAATCATGTGGCTCAATCTTTGGCCGAAGACGCATTTCCTTTACAACAATATGAGTCTGATTTGCTCTGGCTTCTCGGGCCTTTTGCGCGATTTCGTATTTGTACTTACCGAAATCCATGACCTTACAAACCGGAGGCTTGGCATCTGGGGCAATTTCAACGAGGTCAAGACCGACTTCATCCGCCATCTTCAGAGCGGTATCGATATCTACTACGCCAACTTGTTCCCCAGTAAAACCAATCAGACGAACTTGCGGAACGCGAATTCGATCGTTGATTCTTGGTTCAGTGCTGATAACTCCCCCATCCTTTAATTTGCAGGTGGTGGTAGCCGCTAAATATCGAAATAAGTAAAACAACGAATAAATATTCGAGTCTTACAAAGTTCTAACTTGACCAGTCCGCCTAGGCGATAAAGGTGGGAGCGACTAACTCCACTTGATGACCAAAGGATACCCCAGGGCTTTCCCGAGGACAAAACGGGCTACTTAGCCGCCTATAGCGTGAACGCCACCGTCCACATGGACAATTTCACCGGTTGTTTTTGGAAAGAAATCAGAGAGCAGAGCGACCGCGCCCTGGGCTGCAGGAATTGGATCGGAAACATCCCAAGCCAGTGGAGCTCTTTGGGTCCAAACGCTTTCAAAATCCTCAAAGCCTGGAATTGATTTTGCCGCCATCGTCTTAATTGGGCCAGCGGCAATTAGATTGCAACGAATGTTCTCCGCGCCAAGATCACGAGCTAAGTAGCGATTAGCCGATTCGAGACCGGCTTTAGCTACACCCATCCAATCGTATTTTGGCCAAGCAACAGTTGCATCAAAGGTGAGTCCGACAATGCTCGCGCCAGAATCCTTTTTAAATAGTGGTCGACAAGCCATCGCTAATGATTTATATGAGAAAGTTGAAACCTGAACCGCGGTAGCAACGTCAGCCCATTCCGTATTTAGAAAGTTTCCACCAAGTGCAGCTTCCGGTGCGAATCCGATTGAGTGCACCACTCCATCAAGATGAGGGAAATGCTTTCCGATAACAGAAGCAAGACCATCTAGATGTTCTTGATTTGTGACATCGAGTTCAATTACTTCTGCAGGTTTAGGGAGACGAGTTGCAATTCGATTGGTGATGCTCAAAGCGCGACCAAAGGAACTGAGAATTACATTTGCTCCTTCTTCTTGAGCAATACGCGCAATGTGGAATGCAATCGAGGCCTCAGTGAGGACACCGGTTACTAAAATATTCTTATCTTTTAAAATCGCCATGATCAGTGCCCCATTCCTAATCCGCCATCCACAGGGATGACCGCTCCAGTTATATAGCTAGCTTGCGGTGTAGCTAGAAATTCAACAACACCAGCAATTTCCTCCGGCGTACAAAATCTTTGCAGTGGAACAGCGCCGATAATTTCCGCCTTTCGTTTTTCATCTAGAACGGCCGTCATATCAGTATCAACAAAACCAGGGGCCACAACATTTGCCGTTATGCCGCGACTACCAAGTTCGCGAGCAAAAGAACGAGCCATGCCAATTAGGCCGCTCTTGGTTGCCGCATAGTTAACTTGCCCAGCTGAGCCAAGCATTCCAACGACCGATCCTACAAAGATCATTCGACCAGACTTCTTTTTCATCATTCCGCGGGTACATGCCCGAGCAACTCGAAATGCGCCAGTCAGATTGGCGTCCAGAACCGATTCAAAATCATCATCACTCATACGCATAACCAAACCATCTTTTGTTACTCCGGCATTTGCAACGAGGATATCTACTCCACCAAATTTCTCTTCTATCTCTTTTATTGCAGCATCAACACTAGGAGTATCCGTTACATCCATCTTTACGGAAGTTAAGCCTTCCGGGGCTTCACCTGAACGTGTCGTGACAATCACTTGATAATTTGCTGCCGCAAATCTTTTTGCTATCGCTAGCCCTATACCTCGGTTCCCACCGGTGATCAGAACTACTGGCTTGATATCGCTCACACCCATAACTTACTTGTTACTTACCCGTATTCATAAGATATCTAGTCAGCGCGCACAAAAACGGGATTGCTCCTACGATAGGGGTATGAGATTCGACCGAAAGAAGCAAGCTACTACAACGTCGATTACCTCTGCCGGCGATCCACTAAGCGTTGACCAGAGCTCCAGAGCGCGCCGTTATTTCATTTCAATGATGATTCGAACCATCTGCTTCATAGCCACGGTGATACTTCCAAGCCCATATCGCTGGGCAACTCTTCTCGGGGCGGTGCTCTTGCCTTACATTGCAGTCGTTATTGCAAACGCTGGACGAGAGAATTCCAATTCGGCACAAGGCCAGGTAATTCCCTCTCGGGAAATTGGTAATGAAAAACCTGCCTAAATTTCTAAAGCCAGTAGAGCTAGCTAAAAGTGGAATTGCCTTACTTCTAATCTTTGGGTGCCTATTGGCAAGTCAGTGGCAATTTCATCGAGGGGAAAATCGTGCGGCGCAAAATAGATTAATTCGTGCGAATATTTCGACACCGGTTTCATCGCTCTCTGACCTATCACTAATAGACCCCATAAAAAATCAGTGGCGAACTATTCAAATAAAAGGTCGCTTCGATCCAGCGCACCAAGCGTTGATTCGAGATAGATATAGTCAGGGACGTTATGGTTTTGAAGTCCTACAGCTATTCATAACAACCAAAAATGAAAAGATCTGGGTGGATCGCGGATGGGTCGTGGCCGGAACATCGGCAACAACTCCCCCAACGATCAAAGAAGTTACTTCAAGTGAAATCACCCTTGACTTGAGAATTCGCTCGGAAGATGTTTCAAAACAGCTTGCTGGTAATTTTTTTGCTTCTTCGGCCAAGGGCTCGCTTCCGGATTTGTCCAAACTTCAATCACAAGGCGCCAAGCCCTACTACGCCGATCTGATAAAGGCTTTTGATTCTTCGAACGCCGAATCAGCGCTATTAACTCCGATAGATTTACCTGACCTAAGCGATGGACCGCATTATGCATATGCCATTCAATGGTTGGCTTTTGGGCTAATGATCCTTATAGGCCGCGTACTTCTATTTAGAAATATTTAATCTACGCTTCCAAGAGATTGACGTTGATAAAGGTCAAAGTAGAGGCCTTTTGAGTTAACCAATTGCTCGTGTGTCCCGCGCTGCGCGATTTCACCATTCTCTAAAACCAGAATCTGATCTGCATTTACAATCGTGGAAAGTCGATGGGCTATAACGATTGAGGTCCTTCCCTTCAGAGCTTCGGCAAGTGCCTTTTGAACCAGAGCCTCGTTCTCCGAATCTAGGTGAGCGGTTGCCTCATCGAGAATGACTATTGCTGGCGCCTTCAAAAGAAGTCTTGCGATAGCAAGTCGTTGTTTCTCGCCGCCACTAAGACGGTGCCCTCGCTCGCCTACCACGGTATCTAAACCATTAGGTAGTGAACGAATAAATGTTCCAAGTTGCGCCTGATCACATGCAAGTAGCAATTCCTCATCTGTTGCATCTGATTTTGCGTAGCGAAGATTCTCACGAATACTTTCGTGGAACATGTGACTATCTTGGGTGACAACACCGATGAGATCTCGAAGATCCCTCAGCGAAGCTTTTCTTAGATCGACGCCGTTGATCTCAATGGCGCCATTTGTAACATCGTAAAGCCTTGGAACTAGACCAGAGATAGTGCTTTTGCCAGCACCAGATGGTCCAACGATCGCGGTTAAAGTTCCTGGCGAAACTTTAAAGTTCAAGCCCTTCAATATCTCGCCACTTTGAATCGTCTCTGGCTTTGCTGCCGATTCAAGTGAGGCTAAGGAAATTTCAGAAGCCTTTGGATAAGAGAAGTGAACATTCTTAAATTCAATTTCTGGCATAGATCTTGGAATTGAAAGTGGATTGGTTGGATCAACCACCATCGGTTCCAGATCAAGAACTTCAAAGACTCTTTCAAAACTCACCAACGCAGACATGATGTCAACCCGAACGTTTGACAAAGCCGTTAGTGGACCGTATAGACGGGCCAAAAGCGCCGTTATTGCCAGCAAGGTACCAACACTTATCGCTTTGCTTACCGCAAGATGTCCACCAATTCCATATGCAAAAGCCGTTGCAACTGCCGCGACGGAAGACATCGCGATAAAGAAAACTCGATTCAGCATGGCAATAGAGATTCCCATATCGGAAACGCGACGGGCTTTGGCTGAGAAGTTCCTGCTCTCCTCCTCGCGTTCTCCGTAAAGATTCACCAGCAAGGCGCCCGAAACGTTGAATCTTTCCGTCATAGTTGCTGACATCTGGGCATTTAAATCAAAGGACTTTCGAGTGTATTCCTGAAGTTTCTTCCCAATCCATTTAGTTGGGATTAGAAAGACCGGTAGCAGAAGAAGTGAAACGACTGTAATTTGCCAGGAAAGAGTAAGCATGGCGATCGTAACCAGAATAAGACTTAATAAATTGCTAAGAACTCCCGAAAGGGTCCCGGTAAATGCTTGTTGGGCACCAATGACATCTGAATTGATCCGAGATATCAGGGCTCCGGTTTGAGTGCGCGTAAAGAAGGCAATCGATTGTCGTTGCACATGAGCGAAAACTTGGGTACGAAGATCGAATATAAGTCCTTCGCCAATTCGACTAGAGAACCATCTGCCAAAGAGATTGAATCCGGCATCAGCAATTGCGAGAACCCCAACAATTAGCGCCAAAGTTGTTACGAGATGGAGATTTCCGGGTATGACTCCTTTATCAATTAGATTGCGAAGAAGTAACGGTGTTGCTACAACTAAAACGGCATCAACGACTACCGTCAAAAGGAAAATGGTTAAGTAAAATTTATATGGTTTTGCATAGCCCAGAATCCGCTTAAAAGTTCCCTTCTTAAGCTTCTGATTCTTAACTGACTGATCAGAGGAAAGCGATCTCAAGGCCATCCACTGGCCATGCATACTCATGAACTAATGATTAAACAGTAAAGCCGATGGCACGAAGTTGTTCTCGTCCATCATCGGTGATGCGATTTGGACCCCAAGGTGGCATCCAAACCCAATTGATTTTCACATCTGAAGTTAGATCTTGAAGGACTTGATGGGTTTGATCCTCAATGACATCTTGCAGCGGACAGGCAGCCGATGTAAGTGTCATATCGAGAGTTGCGACATTATCGTCATCTACGCGAAGGTCATAAACCAATCCTAAATCGATGACGTTAATCCCCAGTTCAGGATCGATGACATCTTTCATCGCCTCGGTTACATCATCAATAGTCGCTAGTTTGTCGCTCATTTTCTTAGTTTATCCCTATCTCTGTGTTGGCGCTCTTTAAGATTAATTTTTAGCAATCGATTGCGCGGCGGCATCTTTGAAGGCCATCCATCCCAATAGCGCACATTTGATTCGAGCCGGGAACTTTGAGACTCCCGCAAAAGCGATTGCATCTTCTAAGACCTCTTCATCGCCCTTCGATTGGCCCTTGCTCTGCATTAGCTCGGTAAATTCCTCTAAGACCTTAAATGCATCCGAAACACTTTTACCTATAACAAGTTCGGACATAATCGAGGTACTTGCTTGTGAGATAGAACAACCAACGCCATCCCATGAAATATCTTCCACGACGCCATTTTTGACTAAAACATTTAAGGTAATTTCATCGCCACAACTCGGATTTACATGGTGAACCTGGGCAGTAAAAGGCGCCCGCAAACTCTTATTAGTTGGATTCTTATAGTGATCCAAGATCACTTGCTGATAAAGGGAGTCGAGTTCCATTTTTAATTAAACCTTAAAATATTTCTGCGCATCTTTAACTCCCTGGACCAGTTGATCTATCTCAGAGATATCGTTATATAAATAGAAGGAAGCCCTAGTTGTGCCTGCGATTCCAAATTTCTTCATTAGCGGCCACGCGCAATGATGACCGGTCCTGACAGCGATTCCATACTGGTCTAAAACCTGACCGACGTCATGGGGATGAATACCGTCGATGGTGAAGGAGATGACCGCGCCTCGGTTAGAAATATCTTTTGGCCCGATGATGGTTACGCCAGAAAGCTTTTCAAATTCTGAAAGTGCATATTGCGTCAGTTCGCGATCATGGTTTGCAATTACATCCATTCCAACATTTTCCAAATACTTGAACGCTGCTGCTAATCCAACAGCTTGCGCCATATTAGGAACCCCCGCTTCAAATTTTCTGGGGACGGGCGCCCAGGTTGCATCAGTCATTGTCACTGACTCAATCATTGAACCACCAAATAGGAATGGTTCCATTTCATCCAACAATCCAGCTTTGCCCCAAAGGATCCCAATTCCTGTAGGTCCAAGAGCTTTATGACCAGAGAATGCCAGGAAATCTATATCTAAATCTTTGACTGATACCGACAAGTGAGGGACCGATTGGCAGGCATCGAGTATGAATAAAGCGCCGACCTTGTGAGTTTTAGCGGCAATTTCGACAATTGGATTGATAGTCCCCAGGACATTAGATTGATGGGTGAGGCAAACCAACTTCGTTCTCGAATTTATCAGTTCGTCAATATTGGAAAGATCTAATCTTCCCTGTTCGTCAATGTTGAACCAAGTTAATTTTGCGCCGGTTCGCTTAGCCAGTTCTTGCCAAGGAATTAAGTTTGCATGGTGCTCCATCTCGGAAAGCAAGATCTCGTCCCCTGCTTGCAAATAGAAAGGCGACCCTTCCTTCGAGTTTCCAAAAGAATAGGCCAGAGCATTCAAACTCTCCGTCGCGCTCTTGGTAAAAATTACCTCATCTGATTTCGCGCCGATGAAATTCGCAACAACTTCTCGAGCTTTTTCGTATGCTTCACTTGCTTCTTCGGCAAGTTGATGCGACCCGCGATGTACGGCAGCATTATGGTTAAGGTAGAAATCTCGTTCGGCATCCAAAACAGAAAGCGGCTTTTGGGAGGTTGCGCCGCTATCCAAATAAACCAGCTTATTTCCACCGCGCATCACCTTATTGAAGATTGGGAAATCTTCACGGATTTTTGCGACAGAAAAGTTATTCATTTAATTTAGGCAGGTAGGTACTCTGCATAACCCTTCTCTTCTAGCTTTTCTGCTAGTTCTGGTCCGCCTTCTTCGACTACGCGGCCGGCAGCAAAAACGTGGACGAAATCAGGCTTTATGTAACGAAGGATTCTCGTGTAGTGAGTGATCAATAGAATTCCAAGGTCAGAATTTTCCTTAACTTTGTTTACACCTTCCGAAACAATCCTTAGTGCATCGACATCGAGACCAGAATCGGTTTCATCTAGGATCGCAAATTTAGGCTTTAAAAGTTCTAACTGAAGAATTTCATGTCGCTTCTTCTCGCCGCCAGAAAAACCTTCATTAACTGAGCGCTCAGCGAAATTAGGATCCATCTGTAAACCAGCCATAGCTTCCTTTACCTCGCCAACCCAGGTACGAACTTTTGGTGCTTCACCGCGGATTGCGGTTGCAGCAGTGCGCAGGAAGTTTGTTACAGATACTCCAGGAACTTCTACCGGATACTGCATTGCCAAAAAGAGACCAGCCTTGGCGCGTTCATCAACCGACATCGCCAGTACATCTTGGCCATCGAGAGTCACGCTACCGCCGGTAATTGTGTACTTTGGATGTCCAGCGATTGAGTACGCGAGGGTCGATTTGCCTGAACCATTTGGCCCCATGATGGCGTGGGTTTCACCAGACTTAATCGTTAGATCAACGCCCTTCAAAATCTCTTTGTTTGTGCCATCGGCATCAACGCTAACCTGCAAATTTCTGATTTCTAAAGTGCTCATTTACTTATCTCCCTCGTTGGATTTACTTGCAGTTTCACTAACAATTACTTCATCGCCATTTATTGCAACGTTAAATACTTCAAGAGCCTCCGTGGCTGGCGGAGTTAGCGCCTGCCCGGTGCGAAGATCAAATTCAGCTCCGTGTAGCCAGCATTCGATTCGCCCATTTGAGATATCACCTTCAGAAAGCGAGGCATCTGAGTGAGTACAGGTATCAGCGACTGCAACCACTTCATTTCCAAGACGGGCAACGCATACAGCCTTTCCATTGACTTCAATCTTCGTTGCTTTCCCATCCGTCAACTCGCTGAATTTCAAAGTCATTTGATTGCACCAACCTTTGCAAGTTCGCCATCAACTCGCGCCATCAATCTTTCTTGGATTTCTTCGCTCTGGATCTTGTTTACGATCTCTTGGAAGAAGCCACGGATAACTAACCGACGTGCTTCATCGGCGGGAATTCCACGGGAAGATAAGTAGAAGAGTTGTTCGTCATCAAAACGGCCAGTAGTTGACGCATGGCCGGCACCAACAATCTCACCAGTCTCAATCTCAAGGTTCGGAACCGAATCAGCACGTGCGCCATCAGAAAGAAGCAAGTTCCGGTTTAACTCGTAGGTGTCCGTGCCTTCTGCTTGCGCACGGATATAAACATCACCAATCCATACTGTGCGTGCTTTATCGCCTGCTAGCGCGCCCTTGTAGTTAACTCGGCTCTTAGCATTTGGGATGTTGTGATCAACATGCATGCGGTGTTCTAGGTGCTGGCCATCAGTTGCAAAATAGAGACCAGATAGATCGGCACTGCCGCCTTGGCCTGAATATTCAACAGTTGGGAGTAGGCGAACAAGGGATCCGCCGATTGTTACGATAATTGAATTAAAGGTGGCATCTTTTCCAACAACTGCATGCTCGCGGCCGAGGTGAATAGTTTTTGAATCCCACTCTTGCAACGAGACCAGATTTAGCGTCGCTCCTTGCTCCACTGATATTTCAATATCTTCGGCCAAGATGGCATTGCCTTGGTTTGAAATGATCACAGTCGAATGAGAATTTACTCCGGCTTTTATTAAGAAGCGCGAAGCCTCTGGAGCGCCATTCTTGGTTTTGCGTTCAAGAATTATCGGCTCGGATATCTCTGCATTTTGTGAAATCGTCAATACACCAACTTCAGTAACTGCATTTCTAACTCGTAAAGTGGCCTCATCAGTCGTTTGCGAAATTGGCAGTGCCTTTTCACTTGGAAGATATTGAAGAGTCACACCACTTGCTGGCGAAGTTAAATTCAACGAATTGCTTGAACTCAATTCAACAGAAGCGTCGAGTAAGCCGCCAAGGCGATTTAGTGGCGTGAAACGCCAAGCCTCTTCCCTACCTGATGGCGCAAGGTAGTTTGTATTTAGCGTCATTACCCGACAGCGCCTTCCATTTGAAGTTCGATCAAGCGGTTTAACTCCAAGGCATATTCCATTGGGAGTTCACGGGCGATTGGCTCGATAAAACCACGAACGATCATCGCCATGGCTTCGTCTTCGCTTAGCCCGCGAGACATTAAATAAAAGAGTTGATCGTCGGAAATCTTTGAAACTGTCGCTTCGTGTCCCATCGAAACATCATCTTCTCGGATATCTACATACGGATAGGTATCAGAACGTGAAATCGTGTCGACCAGGAGTGCATCGCATTTAACGGTTGATTTTGAGTGATGCGCTCCTTCTTGGACCTGTACTAATCCGCGATAGGAGGTTCTTCCGCCGCCTCTTGCTACAGATTTTGAAATGATTGTCGATGATGTGTGAGGTGCTGCGTGAACCATCTTTGCGCCAGCATCTTGATGCTGACCGGCACCAGCGAATGCGATCGAAAGGGTTTCGCCCTTAGCGTGAGGTCCCATTAAAAATACCGCTGGATACTTCATGGTCACCTTTGATCCGATGTTTCCATCGATCCACTCCATCGTGGCACCTTCGGCGCAGGTTGCTCGCTTTGTTACCAAGTTGTAAACGTTATTGGACCAATTTTGAATTGTTGTGTAACGAACGCGAGCATTTTTCTTGACGATGATTTCCACTACCGCAGAGTGAAGTGAATCCGAAGAATAAATTGGCGCAGTACAACCTTCTACATAGTGAACGTAAGAATCTTCATCAGCAATAATCAAAGTACGTTCAAATTGCCCCATATTTTCGGTGTTAATTCGGAAATACGCTTGAAGTGGGATATCTACTTTTACGCCCTTTGGAACATAGATAAATGAGCCACCAGACCAAACAGAAGTGTTAAGTGCAGCAAATTTATTATCGCCAACTGGAATTACCGTTCCAAAATATTCTTTAAAGAGCTCTTCATGTTCGCGAAGACCGGTATCGGTATCAACGAAGATAACGCCTTGCTTCTCTAAGTCTTCACGAATCGAGTGATAAACAACTTCGGATTCATATTGGGCAGCGACGCCTGCGACTAAACGTTGTTTTTCTGCTTCCGGGATACCAAGTCGATCGTAAGTATTCTTAATGTCATCTGGAAGATCTTCCCAAGAAGTCGCTTGCTTCTCGGTTGATCGAACGAAATACTTAATGGTGTCAAAGAAAATTCCAGATAAATCAGAACCCCAGTTCGGCATCGGCTTCTTGTCAAATAATTGAAGGCCTTTTAGTCGAAGATCCAACATCCATTGTGGTTCTGACTTTTTTAACGAGATGTCGCGAACAACTTCCTCGTTTAAACCACGGCGGGAGTTGGCGCCGACATCGTTCTTATCTGACCAACCGTATTCATAATTTCCGATTCCATCTAATTCCGGATGCAGAGTTGTTTGTTCGCTCATCGTGATGACCGCTTTCTGATTGTTGGTTTAGATGTTGATTTAGTAATTGTGCTTTTGGGAATAAACGTTGTGCAGACACCATCGCCGTGAGCGATAGTTGCTAATCGCTGAACGTGCGTTCCAAGGATTTCGGAGAATGCTTGAGTTTCTGCCTCGCAGAGTTCTGGAAATTGCGCCGCGACATGTGCGATTGGGCAGTGGTTCTGGCAGAGTTCCTCACCAATACCTTGGCTGTGATTATTTGCCGCGAATCCTTCATCGCTTAAGAATTTCGCAAGTGCTTTTGATTTTTCAGATAAATTTTGCGAGCTTTCAATCTTTACTTGTGCTCGTTTTTGCAAATCTTTTGCACGAGCCTTAGCAAATTCCAAGACCAAACTTGGCGAACTTTCTGACATGAAACGAAGTGCGCTAACTGCTAGGTCATCGTAAGAATGTTCAAACTTTTCTCGACCAAGATCGGTCATAACGAATACTTTTGAGGGGCGACCGCGACCGCGGGCATCGGAAGCTGTTTGATATGGATCCCGCGCGATCAGAACGCCTGCTGCAATTAAGGCATCTAGGTGACGACGAATTCCCGCAGGAGTGATTTTGAGTTTCTTGGCCAAGGCGGCAGCGCTAGAGGGGCCGTTTTCCAGGATGGCTCTGGCCACCTGGTCCCTAGTTCTGTCTTCGCTCTTTTTCACAACGATAGTGTTGCGTAATTCAGAAAAAGATGCCACTCGGACATAGGGTTAGGGCATGAGTCCGAGCGCCCTCCCTAGATCGATTTCACGGTCGGTCGGTTGGCTCTTCTCGGCTCTCCTCTTACTGCAAGCCGTCTTGGTTGTTACCGGAGGCGCGGTTCGATTAACGGGATCGGGACTCGGTTGCCCAACCTGGCCTGAATGCACGAATGGTTCGATAAAGCCCATTGCTCACCAAGCACAGGGACAACTCCATGCTTGGATTGAATTCGGAAATCGGCTAATAGCGTGGCTCATCTTCATTGTTGCGATTGCAGCCCTCGTATATGTAATTAGAAATCTAAAGAATCGAAGCGACTACAAGGTCATCCGAGCTCTTGCCCTTTCGCAATTAGTTGGCTTCATCGCGCAAGTAGTCCTAGGAGGAATCACCGTTCTGACCAAACTCAACCCCATCTCCGTTTCGCTACATTTCATTCTTTCTATTCCACTTATCTCAGCCGCACTTTCACTTCGAACTCGGGTATCTAATCGAGAGAAAATTGCGATCAACGAAACCACAACTTTGGTCTCAAAAGTGATTCTAATTTTGACCTTAGGAGTTATCGTCGTTGGAACCATAGTTACTGGTTCCGGACCGCATGCCGGCGACATTCAGGCTAAGCGCTATCACATTCAACCTCGAACCATCTCATATCTCCATGCTGATCTTGTGATCGCATTAATTGCCTTCACAATTGGGCTTTGGTTAATCATTCGCGCAAGTGAAAGCAAAGAGACTCAAAAAAGTTATGGCTCAAAGGTTGCAATCTTCTTACTTGTTTGCCTGGCACAAGGAGCGATTGGCTATATCCAGTACTTCACAGGATTGCCAGAATTAATCGTAGGCATCCATCTACTTGGAGTTACCCTGGTCTGGATTACCTGTTGGAATTTTTATACTTATGGAAAAAAGTTTTCTAATTCATATGAACCTATAAAAGATAGTAAGTAAAAATACGAGAAATAGAGGATGAAATGAGCCAAGTGCAACTACAACCATGGAGCGAATTAGATACCAAAGCGGTCGCTATTGGACGTGCCCTAGCAATGGATGCGGTACAGAAGGTCGGCAATGGCCATCCAGGTACTGCGATGGCGCTCTCCCCTGTTGCTTACACACTTTTTCAGCGCATAATGAAACATGACCCAAGCAACCCAAATTGGCTTGGTCGCGATCGCTTCGTTCTTTCAGCTGGGCACTCATCTTTAACTTTGTACGTTCAACTTTTTCTAGCTGGTTACGGCCTAGAGCTCGATGACCTAAAGGCATTTAGAACTGCCGGCTCGCTTACCCCGGGGCATCCTGAATTTGGCCACACTAAAGGAGTCGAAATAACAACCGGGCCTTTAGGTTCTGGAATATCAAGTGCCGTAGGCATGGCCATGGCGGCAAGATTTGAAAAGGGATTACTCGATCCAAAATCCCAAACTTCACTTTTTGATCACAATATCTGGGTAATTGCATCAGATGGTGACCTTCAAGAAGGTATGAGCGCCGAAGCATCTTCGCTTGCTGGAACCCAAGAGCTTGGCAATCTTAAAGTTATTTACGACGATAATCGGATCTCGATCGAGGGAGATACCAACGTTTCATTTACCGAAGATGTATCAGCGAGATATCGCGCATATGGTTGGAACGTTCTTGAAGTCGCAGCAAAAGCAGATGGCGATGTTGATCGCGAGGCCTTAGAAAAGGCAATGCTTTCGGCCCTTGCTGAAAATACAAAGCCGACCCTGATCAGACTTAAAACAGTTATCGCTTGGCCAGCTCCGAAACTTAGAAATACTGCTAAGTCTCACGGTTCCGCACTTGGCGCAGATGAAATTGCTGCCACAAAGGTTGAACTAGGCTTAAATCCCGAAGAAAGTTTTATCGCTCCGCAGGATGTAATTGAACATACCCGCCAAGCGATAGCCCGCGGAAAAGCAGCAAGTGCTAAGTGGAATGAAGAGTTTGCCGAGTGGCAAAAGAAGAATCCCGAATCCGCAGCATTGCTTGCCCGTCTTTCAAAGCACGAATTACCAGCTGATTTTGCAAAGACGATTCCAACATTTGAAGCCGGAAAAGATATTGCTACCAGAGCGGCCTCTGGAAAGGTTATTAATGCGATTGCCAAGGCGCTTCCAGAATTCTGGGGTGGCTCGGCAGATCTTGCTGAAAGTAACAACACAACTATTGAAGAAGGTGGATCTTTCCTTCCAGCAACAAGCAAGATGAAGGATGCAAATCCATTTGGTCGAATTGTTCACTTCGGCATTCGCGAACATGCAATGGGCGCGATTCTCAACGGAATCGCACTACACGGATTGACCCGACCATTTGGTGGAACTTTCTTGGTCTTTAGTGATTACATGCGTGGTTCGGTTCGTCTTGCAGCACTAATGGATATCCCATCGATCTTTGTTTGGACCCACGATTCAATTGGTCTCGGAGAAGATGGACCAACCCATCAACCAATCGAACATGTCGCTTCGCTTCGTTTGATTCCTAACTTCAACCTCATTCGTCCGGCTGATGCCAATGAAGTTGCAATCGCTTGGCGTGAAGTAATTACTCGTGGCAAGCCTGCCGGCTTCGCTCTTTCAAGACAAAATCTGCCAGTAGTAGATAGAAACAAATGTGGCAGCGCTGAAGGTGTTGCAAAGGGAGCGTACATTATTTGCGATACTGAAGGTACGCCAGATGTAATTCTCATTGCTACTGGTTCGGAAGTTAGTGTTGCAATTTCAACCGCAGATCTTCTAGCTAGTGAAAACATTAAGGCGCGTGTTGTTAGCGCTCCAAGTCTCTCTTGGTATGACGAACAACCCGATTCATACAAGGAAAGCGTCTTGCCTTCCTCTGTAAAGGCGCGCGTATCAGTTGAGGCAGGAGTTGGAAGCGGCTGGCGAAACTATGTAGGAGACGCTGGCGAAATCGTCTCACTTGAACACTTTGGCGCCTCGGCTTCGGCTGGCCAATTGTTTAAGGAATACGGTTTCACTCCAGAGAATGTCGCGGCAGCAGCAAAGCGTTCGATTGCGAAGACAAAATGAGCAAATCACTTTCTGATCTCTCAAACGTTGGAGTCTCAATTTGGTTAGACGATCTTTCACGAGATCGATTAACTTCAGGCTCACTTAAGAAGTTAATCGAAGAATCCCATGTAGTTGGGGTTACAACTAACCCAAGTATTTTCGCTGCCTCCATTGCTAATTCAGATTCGTATTTGCCACAAATTCGAGAACTGTCAGCACAGGGCGCTTCGGTAAACGAAATTGTTACTCAATTAACTACCGATGATGTTCGAAGCGCTGCTGATTCATTCCGTCCCATTTACGATCGAACAAAGGGCGTAGATGGTCGAGTCTCAATTGAGGTTGATCCTGATCTGGCATATGACGTTGAAGCTACCGTCGCGCGTGGCCTAGTCCTAGCCAAGATCGTAGACCGCGAGAATTTGATGGTTAAGGTTCCAGCAACCAAAGAGGGACTACTTGCTATTGAAGAATTAACAGCTCGCGGAATATCAATCAATGTAACTCTTATATTTAATGTCGCACGCTATCTAGAGGTAGCTGACGCGTATATGCGTGGACTAGAACGTCGAGTTGGAAGTGGCGAATCAATCAAGTCGATCCACTCGGTGGCTTCCCTCTTCGTAAGCAGAGTAGATATTGCCGTTGATGCCAAGCTTCCGGAAGGTTCTGAACTTAGGTCACAGGTTGCAATAGCTAATGCCGTGCAAACCTACGAAGCTTTCACAAAAGTGATTGCTTCAGATCGCTGGCGCAAACTCGAGGAGCACGGCGCAAATTATCAACGCGTTCTATGGGCTTCAACCGGCGTTAAGGACAAGGCACTTGATAGCACCCGCTATGTCGTGGGACTCGCTACCGCTCATGTCGTAAATACCATGCCTGAAGGAACTCTTGATGCAACTAGAGAACACGGCAAAGTTTCTGGCGATTCAGTAACCCCAGCCTTCGCAAGTTCTAGTGCCATCATGGCCAAGTTATCAGCACTTGGCATTGATATCAACGAGATTGCACAAAATCTTGAAGATGACGGCGTCAAAAAATTTGAAGATGCTTGGAAACAACTACTAATCACAATTGAAACAGCCGCAAAGTCTCAAAACTAATAAGATATTAAAAAGGAAAAAATGATTAAGTTATCTGGTCCAGCACTTTCAAAATTCGATTCAAACACTGAAGTTGCTAAGGATTTGAATTCTATTTTGGGAAAGCTAATACAAAAGGATTCAACTCTTTGGGGCGAAGGCACCGAAGCACCTACCCGGCTTAATTGGATCGACTTACCCAATTCCTCCAAGGCCCTACTTCCAGAACTTCAAGCGCTAGCCGCTTGGGCCGATGAATCCGGCTTAAATAATTTGATTCTTTGCGGAATGGGTGGTTCCTCTTTGGCGCCGGAAGTTTTTGCAAAGACCTTTTCAAAGCAACTCACTGTCCTTGATTCAACAGATCCGGATCAAATTGCCGCAGCAATTCCAACTAATCTTTCAAAGACGCTAGTTATCGTTGGCTCTAAATCTGGATCAACAGTAGAAACTGCTTCTCAAAAAGCACTCTTCGAGGAACTTTTCAAAAAATCCGGTCTCTCCCCCAAAGATCATCTCGTAGTTATCACCGATCCCGGCTCTCCCCTAGATGTGAGTTCTAGAGAATCCGGATATCGAGTAATTAATGCTGATCCAAATGTTGGTGGTCGCTATAGCGCGCTTAGCGCTTTTGGCATAACTCCTGCAAGGTTAATGGGCATCGACATTGAATCAGTCTTGCGATCAGCTAGCGATCTCCTTGCTTCGCTAAATTCAGAAAACTCACCTGCGGTGCAAGTCGCGACTCTCATAATTGAACAGTCAGAGCAGAACATTTCATTTAATGATTCCGCATCAAAGGTACCGGGGCTTTCTGATTGGATTGAACAATTAATTGCAGAGTCAACCGGCAAAAACCAACGAGGCAGATTACCGATTGTCATCGAGAACGATGGCGCTGAGGTTTCTGGCCCCGCTTTGAAAATTTCCTTCGCTCCTGGGTCAGCAGATCTAATCGTTGACGGTGAACTAGGCGAACATTTTATCTTCTGGGAATTAGTTACCGCTCTCGTAGGCCGAGCCCTAATGGTCGATCCATTTAATCAACCAAATGTCACCGAGGCAAAGGATCGAACAAATGGACTCTTAGAGCTATGGGGCAAGAACCCCATTCCATTGAGTGCGCCAACATTTGAAAATGAGAATCTGCAAATTTATTCAAACTTTCAAGGCGCTAACCCACTTGAGATTATAGAAAAGTTCTTACAACCGCACTCAACCTACATCGCAGTAATGGCTTATCTCACTCGTGGTGTCGATGATGAAGTAACTAAGATTCGAGAACTTCTTGCTGATAAAACAAAGCGTGGCGTTACCTTTGGCTGGGGTCCGCGTTTCTTACATTCAACCGGACAATTCCATAAAGGCGGCCAATTGAATGGCGCGTTCATTCAAATTACTGGTGAGAATCACCAAGACTTAGCGATCCCTGGTCGGGATTTTTCATTCCACAAGCTATTGATGGCGCAAGCTCTTGGCGATGGTCAGGCTCTAGCTAGTCGCGATCTTCCTTTACTTCGAATTCACCTCAAGAATCGCAAGGCAGGAATTTCTGAACTACTTAATCTATTTCGTAGTTTTTAATCTTCGCCGCGTAAGCGAGCCAATGCATCTTCCAGAATCTTCTTCGATTCTGCTTCAGTGCGACGCTCTTTAACATAGGCCAAGTGAGTCTTGTAAGGTTCATTTTTGACTGGCATTGGTGGCTTATCTTTATTTAATCCAGCTGGATAGCCACAACGAGGGCAATCCCATTCGGTCGGGATCTGAACGCCTTCTTCTTGTGCGAATGACGGACGAGTCTCATGTCCATTTGCACACCAGTAAGAAACTCGAAAGCGAGCAATGGCATCTCCGCGCTCCGCCTCGCCCATTGGGCCGGCGCCAACACGACTTCCGCGAATTGCACTTCCCATAATTAGCTCCCTATTTTCTTAACACGTTACTTCTGGAAAATCCTATTTAAAGTTATTTCTATAAAACTACTTCTATAAAACTATTTCTTTAATACTAGAGAAAGCGCGATAACTCCAGCGAACCAGAGACCACCAACAACGATTGTGATGCGATCTAGGTTTCGTTCAACGACCGAGCTTCCACCGTACGAAGATGATATTCCCCCGCCGAAAAGATCCGAGAGGCCGCTGCCCTTGCCCTTATGAAGAAGAACAAGAAGAACCATAAGTACGCTAGTGATAACTAGCAAGATCGAAAGAGCTAAAACCACTTATATCTCCAGTTTCTGCCAGCAAACCAATTTACGATCCACTGATAAGTAAGTGCCTAGGATACCCGTTTTTGAAAGTGATTTCCGAGCAAACTAGGCGTTTGCCACGCGGTGAAACTTAGCAATCCGGGCAAATTCCTCTGGATCAAGGCTAGCCCCGCCCACCAAGACGCCATCCACATCGCCTTGCTTCATGATCTCAACAATATTTGCAGACTTAACAGATCCACCATAAAGAATCTTTGCGTTGTCTGCGATCTCATCTGATCCAATCTTCGCCAGCTCAACACGAATAGCTGAGCAAACTTCTTGGGCATCTTCCGGTGTGGCGGTCTTACCAGTACCGATTGCCCAAACTGGCTCGTAGGCAAAAACAATCTTCTTCAAATCTGGCTTATGGAATCCCTTGAGTGCATTTCGTAATTGGGTTAAAACATGTTCGACCTGGGTGCCAGATTCGCGGATCTCGAGCTCTTCGCCAATGCAAAGAATAGGAAGCAAATCATTTGCCAAGGCGGCTTTGATCTTTCGATTAAGGAGTTCGTCGCTTTCGCCGTGAATTGCACGTCGCTCTGAGTGGCCAACGAGTACATAAGAGCAGCCAAGTTTATTTAGCATTGAACCAGAAATATCGCCAGTAAAAGCACCACTTGCTTCAGGAGATAGATCTTGTGCGCCATAAACCAAACGAAGGCGATCGCCATCAATAAGAGTTTGAACTGAACGGATATCCGTGAAGGGTGGGATCACCAATACATCAACCGCATCGTAATCCTTGTCATCTAGCGAGTATGACAATTTTTGCGTTACCGCAATCGCCTCTAGATGATTCAGATTCATCTTCCAGTTTCCTGCGATCAATGGCTTGCGCATATCTCCCCTTATAAGTAGTTCTTATACTGCTCTTATACGAAATTGTTAAAGTAATTAAATTTAAGCTAAGGCAACCAAGCCTGGAAGTTCTTTGCCTTCTAGGTATTCCAAAGATGCTCCACCACCAGTTGAAATGTAGCCAAACTCAGAATCTTGGAAACCTAGTTTGCGGACAGCAGCAGCAGAATCTCCACCGCCAACAACAGATATTCCTGAGACTTCGGTCAACGCTTTTGCTACAACTTTTGTGCCGTTAGCAAAATTTGGGAATTCAAAAACGCCCATTGGGCCATTCCAGAAAACGGTTTTGCATTCTTTGATCGCACTTGCAAAAGCGGCTGCGGTCTCTGGCCCGATATCGAGCCCCATTTGATCAACTGGAATAGCATCAGCTTTAACTGTGGTTGGCTTTGCATCCGCCGAAAACTCTGGCGCAACAACGATATCTGTTGGAAGAAGTAACTTAACCCCTAAAGATTCAGCTCTTGAGAGCAATTCCTTAACAGTTGGAATCAAATCTTTTTCGACAAGTGACTTTCCGATTTCATGACCTTGTGCAGCAAGGAAGGTGAAGAGCATTCCGCCACCAATTGCTAGGACATTTACTTTGTCTAGTAGGTTCGAAATTACGCCAATTTTGTCTGAAACCTTTGCACCGCCGAGAACGACTCCGTATGGTCTTTCCGGGGATTGTGTTAATTTCTTAAGGACTTCAACTTCAGCCGCAACTAAATAGCCAGCGGCATGTGGCAGTAATTTTGCAATGTCATATACCGATGCGTGCTTACGATGCACCGCACCAAAACCATCACTTACAAAAAAGTCCGCATACGAAGCAAGCTCTTTCGCAAGGGAATTTCGTTCGGATTCTTCTTTGCTTGTTTCTGCCGCTTCATATCGAATGTTTTCTAGCAATACTACTTCGCCAGATTTTGCGTTCTTTGCGACAGCACTTCCAACGATTTCATTTGAAAAGATAACTTCTTTACCTAGTAATTCACCAAGTCGTGTTGCTACCGGAGCCAAAGACAATTCTGGCTTGCGCTCCCCTTTTGGACGTCCAAGGTGGGCCGCGATGATCACAGTGCAATCTTGGGCAAGCAAATACTTGATGGTTGGAAGTGAGGCGCGAATACGACCATCATCTGTGATCGTGCCATCTTTCAATGGCACGTTTAAATCACAGCGAAGGAATACTCGCTTCCCACGAAGATCGATTGATTCAAGATTTTCGAGGGTTGCGATATTCATTAAAGCTTCTTACCTACAAATCCGACTAGGTCAACAAGACGGTTTGAATAACCCCACTCATTGTCATACCAGCCAACAACCTTTACGGTTGTTCCGATTGCCTTTGTAAGTTGGGCATCCAAGATACAAGAACTTGGATCGGTAACAATATCTGCAGAAACGATTGGGTCTTCGGTATATGAAAGGAAGCCCTTTAGTGAACCTTCCGAGGCCTTCTTAAGTGCAGCGTTAATCTCCGCTGCTGTTACTTCCTTCTTTAATTCAACGGTCAAATCTGTTGCTGAACCGGTTGGGACTGGAACGCGAAGTGCGTAGCCATCCAGCTTGCCCTTTAGATTTGGCAACACCAGGCTAATTGCCTTAGCTGCGCCAGTTGTTGAAGGAATGATCGAAACTGCCGCCGCACGTGCACGACGAAGATCTTTGTGAGGTTGATCAAGGATCGATTGATCATTTGTATAGGCGTGAATTGTGGTCATCAAACCACGTACAATTCCGAATTCCTCATCTAGAACTTTGGCCATCGGAGCAAGGCAATTTGTTGTACATGATGCATTTGAAATGACGTGATGGTTTGCCGCATCGTACGTTTCATGATTCACGCCCATGACGATGGTTACATCTTCATCTGTTGCTGGTGCTGAAATGATTACCTTCTTGGCGCCAGCGGCGATGTGCTTCTTGGCATCGGCTGCCTTTGTAAAGAAACCAGTTGATTCAATAACGATGTCAGCCTTTACTTCGCCCCAAGGCAAGTTGGCTGGATCGCGCTCAGAGAAGACGCGGATGGTCTTTCCATTTACAGTGATTGAGTCATCTGTGTAAGTCACAGGAAGTCCTAGGCGACCCAAGATTGAGTCATACTTCAAAAGGTGAGCAAGAGTTGCGTTATCTGTTAGATCGTTGATGCCTACGATTTCGATATCTGCGCCTGATGTGAGCGCTGCACGAAAGAAGTTACGACCAATACGACCAAATCCATTAATTCCGACACGTACCACGGGAGTCCTCGCTTAAAAATTAGCAAAATATTCAAACCACAACGTTGTGAGGGTTGAATCCTATCAGTCGAGGAATCCGAACTAGCCGAGTAAATCCGGCGCCAAACCCGCTTCCGTATCAGGAATACCCAGGTCGTGAGCGCGTTTATCCGCCATCGCTAAGAGGCGACGAATTCGACCAGCAATCGCATCCTTGGTCATTGGTGGCGTAGCAAGTGAGCCCAATTCTTCAAGGCTGGCTTGGCCGTGATTTATCCGCAACTCCCCGGCTTCCTTTAAGTGATCTGGAATCTCTGGACCGAGAATCTCCATAGCTCTTGCAACTCGAGCCGATGCCGCGACTGCCGCCCTTGCCGATCGACGAAGGTTTGCATCATCAAAATTTGCTAGGCGGTTTGCAGTGGCTCGAACCTCGCGTCGCATTCTTCGCTCTTCCCAAGCAAGAACACTTTCATGCGCGCCTAGCCTTGTGAGTAACGCACCGATAGCATCTCCATCTCGAAGCACAACACGATCAACATTTCTTACTTCTCGCGCCTTAGCCGTTATTCCAAGCCTTCTCGCTGCGCCGACAAGTGCTAGGGCGGCCTCTGGGCCAGGGCAGGTAATTTCAAGAGCAGATGAACGACCAGGTTCAGTAAGTGAACCGTGCGCCAAAAATGCACCTCGCCAAGCAGCTTCTGCATCGCAAATTCCAGCGGAGACAACTTGGGGTGGTAAGCCACGAATAGGACGATTGTTTGCATCGATTAAACCTGTTTGTCTGGCAAGTGCATCACCGTCGGAAGTTACACGAACGACGTAGCGACTTCCCTTTCGAATTCCACTTGGCGAAAGAACTGCCAATTCGCTTTCGTGACCATATATTTCAGAGATATCTTTACGCAATCTGCGGGCACTTTGTGCGGTATCTAGTTCAACTTCAATCGTAATTTTTCCAGCCGCAATATGAAGTCCGCCGGCGAAGCGAAGAATCGCAGAGACTTCGGCCTTGCGACAGCATGGTTTATTGACGGAGAGCCTAGATAGCTCATCCTTAACTGATGCGGTCATTGCCATAGGCGCATTTAAGCAGGGTTCAGCGGAAAATGTGGCTGAAAATGGAACTCATTTTCTGCACATCATGCGAAATTGGGCTCAATTGAGACTTCAAATCAGAAACAACCAGTTTGCCACCGCTAAGCGATAACGCCGATTCAAGTGACTCCCGATCAAATTCCGAACCGAAAGATGATGCGTCAACAACGCCGATATCGATCTTTAAATTCGGTCGATGCGAAAGTAGGAAATCCAAATGTTCTTTTGGCGTATTCCCCGCGAATTCACCTTCGCTTCTTGGTTCGGGCATATTAAAAAGTAAGATTCTCTTTGCCGGGCTTTCCGTGATTGCATTCGCAAGTTCTTCAGACAAGAAATGTGGCATCACACTTGAAAACCAACTCCCCGGCCCGATTGTTATCCAGTCTGCTTGAGAGATTGCAGCCAAAACTTGCGGCGCAACCCTTGGGCTTTCTGGAATTAATTTAAGTGATTTTGCCATAGCTCTAGTTGTGGCAACCTCAATCTGACCACGAACTACTTTCTCGCCTGCAGGAGTAATAAAAACTCCTTCAATATCCAAGGGTTCAAGTGCCATCGGCAACACTTTGCCCTTAATCTGAAGTAACTCCCCTACTCTTTCAATGCCACTAACTAAATCTTGATCTCGGTCCCAAAGCGCCGCAAGAAGTAGGTTACCTAGTGCATGGCCGCCTAATTCACCATTCCCGCCAAATCGATATTGCAAAATCGCGGCCCAATTTCGTCCCCATTCATCATCGCTACAGAGCGCGGCAAGTGCCATTCGAAGATCGCCGGGCGGTAAAAAATTAAATTCAGATCTGATTCGACCGCTCGACCCACCATTATCGGCAACCGTTACAACTGCCGTAATTTCATCCGATATTGATCTAAGAGCAGAGAGCGTTGCGGCGAGACCATGCCCACCACCAAGAGCTACTATTTTTTTCAAATTAGCTTCCGAATTAAACTTCGCGGCCTAGATCTCTATGAATGGCCTGTGCTGAAATTTTTCTGCCAGATTTCTGTGACATGCCATCAAAACGCTTCGCAAGTTCTGCTGCGATGGCAACGCTGCGATGCTTGCCTCCCGTACAACCAACAGCGAGGGTTAGATACTTTCTTCCTTCGTGAATAAACCCATTTGCCATCGTTTCAAAGAGAGCTTGATAGTTAACTAAGAACTCTTGGACATTATCTGCAGCAAGAACATTCTCCTTAACTGGCTGATCTAAACCGGTCAACGGCCGAAGTTCTGGAATCCAGTGAGGGTTTGGGATAAAACGGCAATCCATCACCAAGTCGGCATCAACTGGAATGCCATATTTATATCCAAAGGAGAGAATATTTACTCTCAGATCTGCTGAATCATCTTCGTGAAAGATATCCGCGATCTTCTTATCCAATTGGTGAATGTTTAATGATGAAGAATCAATTACGACATCGGCAACTGAACGAACATCCTGCAACCGCTCGCGCTCCTTAGTAATTCCATCCAGGATTCGATCTGCTCCTTGAAGCGGGTGTGGGCGACGCGTCGATTCAAAGCGTCGAACCAAAACTTCATCTGCCGCATCTACAAAAAGAACCCTGCGCGAAATCCCCTTTTCGGCAACTTCAGCCAGGGCGCGGGTTAGATCATCGAAAAATTGGCGGCCACGAACATCAATCACAACCGCGATCGAGGTTGCCGTCTTCTCTGCCATATCGCATAAAGATGCCAGCATTGAAGGAGGCAAGTTATCGACGACATACCAACCAAGATCTTCTAAAGCATGGGCTACCGTAGATCTTCCGGCGCCGCTCATTCCGGTTATTACGACTACTTCATTGGAAGTCATGGCGTAATCCTCTCAAAGTATCTCGCCAGTTTCTACGTTTACCTTTAAATACTCCTCGCTTATCGACCTTTCAATGAGCTCCGCAGTTTTCATGCCGATGCCTGGGATCGCCGCGATTGCTTGAATATCTGCCTTTCGAATAGCAGCAACCGAGCCAAAATGTTCCAATAATGCGCGGCGTCGACTCTCTCCTAGTTGTGGAATATCATCAAGCAAAGATTCCAACATAACTCTCGATCTCTTACTCCTGTGAAAAGTGATGGCAAATCGATGGGCTTCATCTCGAATTCTCTGCAGGAGATATAGTCCTTCACTATGCCTTGGGAAAATTACTGGGTTCTTATTGTCCGGTAGCCAGACTTCTTCTAATCGCTTCGCTAAACCGCATAATGCAATATCGGTAATTCCTAAATCAGCTAGCGCTTTTGCTGCGGCGGCAACCTGTGGCGCACCTCCGTCGACAACAATTAGTTGTGGTGGATAGGCAAATCGAATTCTATTTCCACCGTTTTCGATTACATCATTTTGATCGATCTCACGATCCGCCAGATAGCGCTTTAATCTCCGAGTGAGAACGTGATTCATGGCTCGGGTGTCGTCAAAACCTTCTGCGTCATCAATAGCGAATCGTCGATAATCGCTCTTCTTTGGCTGACCATCCTCAAAGACCACCATCGATGCAACCATATTTGTCCCTTGGGTATTTGAAATATCAAAGCACTCAATGCGAAGTGGAAGTTCTTGGAGATCGAGAAATTCTGCGATCTCTTCGATAGCCCGGCCGCTGACGGCAGAATCATTTGATCGTTTGCTCAGGTATTGAATTAGGGCCTGATGGGCATTTCGCTTTACAGTGGCAAGAACTTCTACCTTCTCCCCACGCATCGGTCTTTGAATTTCTACTTTATGACCTGCATTTGAAATCAGGTATTGCGTGACCAATTCCGGATCGGTTGGGAGCTCGCTGACCAAAATTTCATTTGGAGGCGAAACCTCCCCATAGATTTTCATAAGCGCGGATTGCGTGATGTTCTCATCCTCCAAAACATCAGCTCGATCCATAATCCAAGAGCGCGAACCCACAACGCGACCATGTCGAACCATAAAAACGGTTGCTGCTGCGTGCGTTATCTCTTCATAGGTGGCGACAATATCCGCCGAGAAATTGCTACTTAGCATCGTTCCCGCGGTCTGACTAGATCTTTCAATGGCATCAATTTGATCGCGGATCTTTGCCGCCTTTTCAAATTCCTCTTTCTCGGAGGCGGTTTTCATGTCAGATATCAACTTGTTGGTGATCTCATCAGGATTTGAATCAACAAAATGAATCAAATCTCTTGCTAGTTGCTTATGGGAATCCTCAGAGATCCACTCAACGCAAGGCGCGCTGCATTTTCCAATATCGCCAAGTAAGCATTGTCGCTTCGCTTTTTTTGCGCGATAAAAGTTTTCGTCCGTGCAACTTCTAATTGGATATAACTTTTGTAGTACATCGAAGGTGCTTCGAAGAGCCCAGGCATGAGCGTAAGGACCAAAATACTTAACGCCTGGTCGTTGTTTTGCGCGAGAAATAAAGAGCCTTGGGAATTGATCTTTAAGGCTTACTCCCAAATATGGGTAGGACTTATCATCTTTAAATTGGATGTTGAACTTTGGATTCTCGCTTTTAATCCAAGTAAATTCCAATTGCAGGGCTTCGATTTCGGTATTTACTATCGTCCAATCGACTCGGACTGCGGTATGAACCATCCGATAAGTTTTTTCCAGCAAATTCTTCTGAAAATAGGAGTTCAAGCGATTCTTTAAATTCTTGGCTTTCCCGACATAGATAACCCGATCCTTATCGTCATAGAATCGATAGACGCCTGGGTCCGTTGGAATATTTGTCGGACGATAACTCTGTGGATCGCTCATGTTAATTCTTTAATACTTGTGCCAAATACTTTCCGGTATAACTCTTGGCATTTTTGGCGACCTCTTCCGGCGTTCCTTCGGCCACGACCACGCCTCCTCCGGATCCACCTTCTGGACCCAAGTCGATTACCCAGTCGGCCGACTTAATAACATCCAAATTATGTTCGATCACTACAACCGTATTTCCGGTGTCGACCAATCGATTTAGAACGATCAAGAGTTTTCGAACATCTTCAAAGTGCAAACCAGTCGTTGGTTCATCCAGTACGTAAATCGTGCGACCGGTTGAACGCCTTTGAAGCTCGGTAGCTAACTTGACGCGTTGCGCTTCCCCACCAGAAAGAGTTGGAGCGGATTGTCCGAGACGTACATACCCCAGGCCAACATCATTTAGCGTCTTTAAGAATCGCGCAATCGCAGGGACGGATTCAAAGAATTCGTGGGCTTGCTCTATCGGCATATCCAATACTTCGGCAATAGTCTTGCCCTTGTAATGGACTTCTAACGTTTCACGGTTGTATCTAGCCCCATGACAGACTTCGCATGGAACATAAACATCTGGCAAGAAATTCATCTCGATTGTGATGGTTCCATCTCCAGAACAATTTTCGCAGCGCCCACCTTTGACGTTGAACGAGAAGCGACCCTGCTGGTAACCTCGAATTTTTGCCTCGGTGGTCTCAGCAAAAAGTGCGCGGATCTTGTCAAAGACTCCAGTATAAGTTGCTGGATTAGAACGCGGCGTTCGGCCAATTGGTGATTGATCTACGTGAACAACCTTGTCGAGGTGTTCGAGTCCGGTAATTGTTCGATGTCGACCAGGAACTATTCGGGCGCCATTTAATTTATTTGCGAGCACCGAATAGAGAATGTCGTTTACCAGCGTTGATTTACCAGAACCGCTAACTCCAGAGACTGCTACGAAGGCGCCCAATGGAAATGAGACATCAATAGTCTGCAAATTGTTCTCTTTGGCTCCCTTAACTAGTAACGCACGTTTCGAATCCAGTTCACGTCGCTTTTCAGGTACCGCAATCTTGGTTCGGCCTGATAAATAATCGCCGGTGATTGAGTTCTTAGCGGTTATTAGAGCTTGGTAGTCACCAGAAGATACAACATGTCCGCCATGTTCACCTGCGCCTGGTCCGATATCCACGATCCAATCCGCGGTTCGAATTGTGTCTTCGTCGTGCTCAACCACAATCAAGGTGTTTCCTAGATCGCGCAGCCTGGTCAAGGTATCAATTAGACGGCGGTTATCACGTTGATGCAGTCCAATACTCGGCTCATCTAACACATAGAGAACTCCAACAAGCCCAGAACCAATTTGCGTTGCCAAACGAATTCTTTGTGCTTCACCACCAGAGAGTGTTCCAGCCGGACGATCTAGGGACAAATAATCAAGGCCAACATCGAGCAAGAAGCCAAGTCGGGCATGCACTTCTTTAAGCACTCGATCTGCGATCTGTTTCTCGCGCGAATTTAGCGAAATCTTCTTTAAGAATTCCGCGCAATCGCCAATGGAGAGTTGGCAAATCGCCGCAATACTTTTGCCGCCAATTGTTACCGCTAATACTTCTGGTTTTAAGCGCGTTCCTTTACATGCCGGGCATGGGGTCTCGCGCATGTATGCGGCATATTTCTCGCGTGAGTAATCGCTATCGGTTTCCGCATGGCGACGTTCAACAAACGGTACAACGCCTTCAAAGCCGGTTGAGTAATTACGAACACGTCCATAGCGATTCTTATATTTCACATGGACTTCGTAATCCCAACCATGCAAGATCGCTTCTTTGGCTTTAACAGAAAGTTTCTTCCAAGGATTATCGAGGGAAAACTTTAATTCACCGGCTAGACCTTCAAGAATCCGTTGGAAATATTCTGAGGATTGCCCACCAGCCCACGGAGCAATAGCGCCTTCTGAAATTGAAAGTTCATCATCCGGGATTACCAATTCCTCATCAACTTCAAGGCGGGTTCCGATTCCAGTACATTCTGGGCAGGCACCGAATGGCGAGTTAAATGAGAAAGATCGTGGCTCGAGTTCTTCAAAAGATAAGCCGCAATCATGACAGGCCATATGTTCGCTATAAGTACGCTCTTTATCCTTGGAACCAGCCTTAGCATCCACGAAATCTAGGATTACCAAGCCGCTGGCTAATTTGAGGGCAGTCTCGATGGAATCAGTTAAGCGCGTCTTTGACTCGGCGCTAACAGTTAGTCGGTCGACAACGACCTCAATTGTGTGCTTCTCTTGTTTTTTTAACTTTGGAACTTCGGCAATCGGATAAACAGTTCCGTCAACCCTGACGCGGGAAAAGCCTTGAACAGTAAAATCTTTGAAGAGATCAAGAAATTCACCTTTGCGCGCTCGTACAACTGGCGCCAACACAAGGAACTTAGTTCCCTCGGTCATTTCAAGAATTTGGTCGACAATATTTTGTGGCGTCTGCTTTGTGATTGCCTTTCCGCATTTTGGACAATGCGGCCTTCCTGCTCGAGCAAAGAGCAAGCGAAGGTAGTCATAAACTTCGGTAATAGTCCCGACGGTTGAACGTGGATTTCTATTCGTCGACTTCTGATCAATGGATACCGCCGGCGATAAACCCTCAATGAAATCAACATCTGGCTTATCCATCTGGCCTAAGAATTGGCGCGCATAAGCCGAAAGGGATTCAACGTAACGTCGTTGACCTTCTGCAAATATCGTGTCAAAAGCTAAAGAAGATTTTCCGGAGCCAGAAAGTCCGGTGAAGACAACTAAGGAATTCCGAGGAATTTCAATTGAAACATTTTTAAGGTTGTGCTCGCGCGCTCCTCTTACGACTAGGCTATCTGCGCTCAAGTCCCCGCCTCTTCCATTCCGCGTAGCTCTTTCTTGAGCTCTCTGATTTCATCACGTAATCGCGCCGCCAATTCAAACTGTAATTCTGAGGCGGCCAACTTCATTTGATCCGTGAGGGATTCTATGAGAGAGATCAGCTCTTGTCTTGGCAGGGAGTGTGATGGATCTCGCGAGAAACCGAGTGAAGGAACCGGCGCACCAGAACCACGCTTATTTCCCATAAGGTCATCAGTATCTTCAACTTCCTTGGCGATCAAATCTGTAATGTCGGCAATCTTCTTTCGAAGAGGCTGCGGATCTAAACCGCGTTGCAAGTTGTAGGCAACTTGCTTTGCTCGGCGTCGATTTGTTTCATCGATTGCCTGTTCCATGGCAGGAGTAATTGAGTCAGCGTACATATGAACTTCGCCCGAAACATTTCGAGCAGCCCGGCCGATCGTTTGAATCAACGAGGTCGCTGATCTTAAAAATCCTTGTTTATCGGCATCAAGAATCGCGACCAGGGAAACTTCAGGGAGATCAAGTCCCTCGCGAAGCAAGTTGATACCGATTAGAACATCACATTCGCCGCTTCGAAGCTCGCGAAGAAGTTCTACTCGACGTAAAGTATCAACCTCGGAGTGTAGATACCTAACCCGGACGCCTTGCTCCATCAAATAATCAGTGAGATCTTCTGACATCTTTTTTGTCAGAGTAGTGACAAGCACGCGTTCATTCTTGGCTGCGCGAATATTTATCTCACCAAGAAGGTCATCGATCTGCCCCTTGATCGGCTTAATGATTATCTGTGGGTCCACTAGGCCAGTTGGGCGAATTACTTGTTCAACGAATTGACCGCCAGTCTTCTCCATCTCATATTTCCCGGGAGTGGCCGAAAGGTAAACCGTCTGACCTTTGCGCTCAAGAAATTCATCAAACTTAAGTGGTCGGTTATCTAAGGCGCTAGGCAATCTAAATCCATGTTCGACCAAGGTCCGTTTTCTGGACGCATCGCCTTCGTACATCGCGCCAATCTGAGGAACGGTTACGTGTGATTCGTCAATAACAACAAGGAAATCTTCCGGAAAATAATCGAGTAGGCAGTTTGGCGGAGACCCAGCTCCACGACCATCGATATGCCTTGAGTAATTCTCGATTCCAGAACAGAACCCAAGTTGTTGCATCATTTCAAGATCAAATGTTGTGCGCATTCGAAGGCGTTGGGCTTCAAGCAACTTATTCTGCCGCTCAAATTTATCTACTTGCTCTTCCATCTCGCTTTGAATCGCAGACATAGCCCGTTTCATCGTTTCTGGACCGGCTGAATAATGGCTTGCGGGGAAGATATACATCTCGGTTTCATCACGAATTATCTCGCCAGTTAATGGGTGAAGAGTCGTGATCTTCTCAATCTCATCGCCAAACATTTCAATCCGTAGCGCTAACTCTTCATACATCGGAATAATCTCGATTGTGTCGCCTCGAACACGGAATGTTCCGCGTTCAAAGGCCATATCATTTCGTTTGTAGAGAATGTCAACAAATTTGCGTAAGAGTGCATTTCGCTCAATGCGATCCCCAACTCGCAATTGAATCATCCGATCAACATATTCTTGCGGAGTTCCCAAACCATAAATGCAGGAAACTGTGGCAACGACAACTACATCTCTTCGAGTCAGTAGCGAGTTAGTTGCTGAGTGGCGCAGTCTTTCTACCTCGCTATTTACCGAGCTATCTTTTTCGATAAAGGTATCGGTCTGAGGTACGTAAGCTTCTGGTTGGTAATAGTCGTAATAAGAGACGAAGTATTCAACCGCGTTATTTGGCAAAAGTTCTTTAAATTCATTTGCCAACTGGGCGGCCAAAGTTTTGTTCGGAGCTAAAACTAGAGTTGGTCGCTGGAGTTCTTCAATCAACCAAGCGGTGGTCGCGGACTTTCCGGTTCCTGTTGCGCCGAGCAGAACAACATCTGGCTCCCCCGCACGAATGCGCTTAGCCAACTCTGAGATAGCTGCTGGCTGATCCCCCGCTGGCTTGTAATCACTGATTACTTGAAAGGGATTAACGCTTCGTTGTAACTCTGTTATCGCTCTAGTCATGATCACAAATCATTTTGAGATATTTGCCTTTGCCCGTGGCAAAAGTTCGTCCTCGTAAAGATTTTCCACCTGGCGCAATAAGTGATCGGAATCTGAATCGTTCTTTATCTCAAAATCAGATTCCGCCAAGCGCTGTTCATCGCTTGCCTGGGCGGCTATTCGCTTCTCGATTTCATAGCCCTTCATACCGCGGGCAATTAATCGAGAACGACGAAGCTCTAATGGCGCCGTTACCGCAACGACCACATCAAAACGATCGGCGCCAGAAGTTTCCACGAGTAATGGGATTTCATTTATGACCACATCGCCCGGCTTTGCCTCGGCAACAATTTCTTCAAAAGCCAAGCGAACCCTTGGGTGAACTATCTCTTCTAGTTTGCTTTTAAGCGCAGCATCGGCAAAAACAATTTCACCCAATTTTCTGCGATCAAGATTTCCATCGGTCAAGATTTCATCGCCGAAAATCGCGAGCACTTCGTCAAAACCCTCTGTACCGCGTTCAATAACCTCGCGCGACAATAGGTCAGAATCAACGACTGTTGCGCCAATCAATTCAAAATACTCTCCAGCAAGAGATTTGCCGGAGCCAATTCCGCCAGTTAAAGCAACAGTTAACACGCCACAACTCTAGCGAAAAGCGAATAGAAAAAGGCCCCCACCGAAGCCAGGGCCTTTAACGCTAGTTCTTACTGATTAATTATTCAGCAGGAGTTTCTTCAGGAGTCGCTGCTGCATTTGCAGCCTTTGCTTCCTGCGATTGCTTGCGGTGAGCCATGAAGCGGGCTTGAGCCTCAGCGTATTGACGTTCCCATTCTTCGCGTTGTGCTTCAAAGCCAGGACGCCATTCTTGGGTATCGGCATCGAAACCTTCTGGGTAAATGAAATTACCTTCGGCATCGTAACGAGCTGGCATTCCGTATTGAGTTGGATCAAATGCTTCAACTTCAACTTCGTGGCCTTCGTTAGCTTGCTTTAGTGAAAGCGAGATGCGACGTCGTTCTAGATCGATATCAATGATTTTCACGAATAACTCATCGCCAACTTGAACAACTTGTTCTGGGATTTCAACGTGGCGTTCAGCCAACTCTGAAATGTGTACTAGTCCTTCAATTCCTTCAAAGACGCGGATGAAGGCACCGAATGGAACAAGCTTTGTAACTTCACCTGGAACAACTTGGTTGATTGTGTGGGTGCGAGCAAATGCTTGCCATGGATCCTCTTGGGTCGCCTTCAATGAAAGCGATACGCGCTCACGCTCGAAATCAACTTCAAGAACTTCAACGGTTACTTCATCGCCAACTTCAACAACTTCTGAAGGGTGATCGATGTGCTTCCAGGAAAGTTCAGAGACGTGGACTAGACCATCGACTCCACCAAGATCAACGAAAGCACCAAAGTTAACAATCGATGAAACTACACCGGTGCGAACTTGGCCCTTTGTTAGTTGATTTAGGAATGTTGTGCGTGATTCTGATTGAGTTTGCTCTAGGAATGCACGGCGTGAAAGAACCACGTTGTTACGGTTCTTATCAAGTTCGATGATGCGGGCTTCAACTTGCTTACCGATGTAAGGAGTTAGATCACGCACGCGACGCATTTCAACAAGCGATGCTGGAAGGAAGCCACGTAGACCGATATCTACGATCAAGCCACCCTTAACAACTTCAATAACTGTTCCGGTAACGACTTCGTCACGTTCTTTCTTTCCTTCAATATCTCCCCAGGCGCGTTCGTATTGTGCGCGCTTCTTAGAAAGAATCAAACGACCTTCTTTATCTTCTTTGGTAATGACAAGGGCTTCAACGCGGTCACCGACTGAAACGATCTCTGAAGGATCGATATCGTGGCGAATTGAAAGTTCACGGGAAGGAATAACACCTTCTGTTTTGTAGCCAATATCTAGTAATACTTCTTCACGATCAATTTGAACTACGATGCCAGCGACTAGATCGCCATCGTTAAAGTTCTTAATTGTGCCTTCGATTGCGGCTAAGAAGTCTTCTGCGGAACCAATGTCATTTACTGCGATTTGTGAAGGGGTCAAGATTCTCCCGGGCTGATAGATGTAGTAGGAATAGGACGTTCGAAAATCTGGCTGATCAACGAAGTGCTAAGGCTACTTGTTGCTCGAAGATGGGTCAAAATCGAGGTCTAGAATGGGCAAATGCGCCGATATTTTGAAGTTTTGAAGCTTCCTTCGGCGCTTCTCTTGGTTACTTCTTCACTCCCCGCCCGGATCGCCTACGGAATGCTTTCGCTAGGTATCTACTTCAAAATTTTCCACGAAACAAAATCTATTTCATTAGCTGGATTAGCTGTTGGATTAAATGCCTTGGCTGGATCACTAACTGCCGGCATTCGATCTTCGGTGATTGATAAGTTGGGATTAAGAATTCCCTTGAGATTCTTAGTTCCAGCTTTTGCAACTTCGATCGTCTTCTTCAACCAACTTCACAACAAAATTGCCTTGGCTATACTTGCCGTTTGCTTTGGTCTTTTTTCACCGCCGATTAATCTTTCCGTGCGCCCAATATGGAAATTAATTGCGCCAGAAGAGAAGGTGCGGACCGCTTTTGCCCTAGATACGGCAATCATGAGTTTTGCCGCAGTAATTGGCCCGGTAATCGTTACTACTTTGGCGTTATCAAGCCATCCATCCTTAGCCCTAAATGTATGTGCGGTGTTGATGCTCGTTGGTGGAATTTCCCTGGCGCTACTTCCAATAACTAGTCAATGGAAGCCCGAAGAGAAGATTCCAAATGCGATCCATATCTTGAAAATGCCTGCGATTCGGCTTCTCATTTTGGAGGGAATCTTTATTGGCATTGGGAATGGTGTTTTTGAAATTACCGTTCCTGCAATCTCGACTTTGAAGCACGTGCCGCATCGAGCTGGTTGGCTATTCGGTGCTTTTGCAACGGCAAATATCATTGGAAGTCTGCTTGCTGGTTTGATTTCAAAGCGGGTAACTCCTCTGAAATCATTTAAGACTACTTATCTCTTTTGGGTTTTGATTGCCGCACCGCTGACATTTACAAATCCCAATTGGTCACTTTTTGCACTTGGGTCAGCACTTGGAATTGTGGTCGGTGCGCAGATGGTTTTCTATTGGGAGTTAGTAGAAATTATCAGGCCGCAAGGCAGCGCCGCATCAGCCCTTGGTTGGCTATGGACTTTTGAGGGAACTGCAGCTGCGTTAGGTTCCGCACTTGGTGGCTATATCTGTCAAACTTTTTCACCGCGCTACGGCTTTGCCTTCTTCTCCATTTGTATCTTGATTGGATTCACCATCATCAAATTCGGAAGCGCCAGACTTCAAGCGGCAGATAGATTGACCAGCCCGCTTGAAGATCAAGAAGCTATTTCGAGCTCGCTCGATAAAAGAAATTAGTGCGCGGCTAAATCCCAGCTCTTACCGATGCCAATATTTACATCGAGCGGCACCGATAATTTATAGGCCGACCCCATTTCTTGGCGAACTAATTCAGATAATTTTTCACTCTCACCCTTAGCGACTTCAAAAATCAATTCGTCGTGAACCTGCAAAAGTAATCGAGATTTCATGCCAGATTCTTCGATTGCCTTTGCGGCATTTAACATTGCCAACTTGATGATGTCTGCGGCAGATCCTTGGATAGGTGCATTAAGTGCGGCTCGTTCTGCAATCTCCCGTCGAGCTCTATTCTCATCCGTTAGATCTGGTAGATAACGGCGCCTTCCTAAAATTGTTTCGGTATAACCTTTCTTAGCGGCGGTTGCTACAACACTCTTCAGATAACTCTGAATTCCACCGAATCGCTCAAAGTATTTATTCATAAGGACTGCGGCATCTGTTGGTGATAAATCCAATTGTTGTGCCAGTCCATAAGCTGACAAGCCATAGGCCAATCCGTAAGACATGGCTTTAATTTGCCTACGCATCTCGGGATCTACTTGATCTGCAGTAACGCCAAACACAAGCGAAGCAACGGTTGAGTGAAGGTCCTCGCCCATTTTGAATGCTTCGATCAAGTTTTTATCACCAGATAGATGAGCCATGATTCGCATCTCAATTTGACTGTAATCCGCCGTAAGTAAAGATTCATATGGCGCCTGGGAAATGAAGCAATCCCTGATTTTTCGCCCTTCTTCTGTTCGAACTGGAATATTTTGTAAATTTGGATTTGTTGAAGATAAGCGTCCGGTAGATGTAACTGTCTGTTGAAAAACCGTATGGATTCTTCCATCCTTGGCCACGGCATCGAGTAATCCTTGGACGGTGGTCATCAATTTACTAGTTTCACGAATTCTAAGAAGGTGCTTCAAGATTGGATGCTTAGTCTTGGCAAATAGCCAATCAAGGCTTTCCGCGTCGGTAGTAAACCCGGTCTTTATCTTCTTAGTTCTAGGTAGATCTAGTTCATCAAAGAGGATCCCTTGAAGTTGCTTTGGCGAACCAACATTAAATTCTCGTCCGGCTTCCTTATGTGCGCCTTTGGTTTCTCGCTCGACTTCGCCTTTGAAAAAGGAAAGTAATCCTTCGAGCTTTTTCTGGTCGATGCCGATACCGTCTCGCTCCATTGCCGCCAATTCGATGAGCGAAGGAATTTCTAACTCATTCATAAGATTTAGCATGTCGCGAGCTTCTAATTCTTTGGTCAGAACTGGAACAAGCGCAAAAATTTGCGATGCCATCTCACCATTAAATAATGAAAATAAATCACTCTCTTGCTCGGCATTTATAACACCAAGAAAACGCTCGGTAAGATCCGATAATTCAAGATTTCGAGCTCCCGGATTCAAGAGGTAAGCGGCAAGCTCAGTATCGAATTTGATACCCGATAGCGGATATTTTCGGGCAATCGATTTACCGGAATGAAGATACTTTGGCACTCGTGAATCCGAAAACCACTCGCCAAATTCCGACCCATTAACCAGATAACTTTCGGTCGCAGAAAGCGCTACCGCATAACCAGCGATCTCGCCATCGATCAAATTGAAATCTATTGCGATCGGCTCTTTTCGGAGTTCCAACATCTTGGATATTTCACTAGCGGAAATAGGTTTCACTTCAGATTTAGGAGTTACCTTCTTCGAGACAGTCTTGCTTTCTTTAACATCAACCGAGTCGCTAGAACCAGAAATAGTTTTGATTCGCTCTTTTAGAGCCTTGATCTCCAGCTGGTCTAAAAGTGAATTAACTTTAGGTGTATCAAAGCCACGCCATTCCAAATCCGCAGGTACTACATCTAATGCAACGTCGCTTCGCAGATGGGTCAATTCATGATTTAGGAGCACATTTGAAATATTTTCGCGAAAGGAAATTCCAGCTTTGCCGGGGATCTCATCGGCCTTGGCAACAAGATTTTCAAGAGTCCCAAAATCTTGAATCCATTTCGTTGCCGTCTTCTCCCCGACTCCTGGGACAGAAGGAAGATTGTCGCTCGGATCTCCTCGTAGCGCTGCAAAGTCTGGGTACTGCGCGGGAGTAAGTCCGTACTTAAAAAATACTTCATCAGGGGTCATCCGGGTCAAATCAGTCACGCCGCGTTTTGGATAGAGAACGGTTGTCTTTTCATTTACTAACTGAAATGAGTCACGATCGCCCGTGCAGATCAAAACTTCAAAGCCATCGGCTTGCGCGCGCTTAGATAGAGTGGCAATAATGTCATCCGCCTCAAAACCCTCGACTGCGAAGTGGCGAATTCCAAAGGCGTCGACCAAATTAAAGAGGTAACTCGTTTGGGATTTAAATTCTGAAGGAGTAGCACTGCGTTGCGCCTTATATTCTGGAAATTTTTCACTTCTGAAAGTTTTACGAGAAACGTCGAACGCGGTTGCAATGTGGGTTGGCTTCTCGGATGTAATCAAATTTATTAACATCGAGCCAAAGCCATAAATGGCATTTGTAGGTTGGCCGGTAGAGGTCGCAAAATTTTCAACCGGGAGCGCATAGAAGGCGCGATAGGCCAACGAGTGGCCATCGATTAGTAGAAGTCTCTTTTTAGCGCTCATTTAAATCGAGTCTATTCGCTAGACTTGCCAACATGGATGATTTCCTCGAAATTGTAAAGGCGCGTGGCAGTGGCGCTCTAGATCAGAAGATGGGCATCGAAATTCTGGAAGCATCGCCCAACCGCTTAGTTGGTCGTATGCCGGTTGAAGGAAACACCCAGCCAGTTGGCTTGCTGCACGGTGGTGCAAATGTTGTTTTGGCTGAAAGCCTAGGTTCTATCGGTACTCAACTTCATGCCGGACCAAATCGACGAATTGTTGGAGTCGATATAAATGCCACGCACCACAAGTCTGCAACTTCAGGATTTGTTACGGGCGTAGCAACCGCAGTTACTCTCGGAAAAACCTTATGTTGTTATGAAATTGAAATAACGAACGACAAAGGCGAACGTACTTGTTCAGCAAGAATCACTTGCTTGATCCTTGCTGAACGTAATTAATTTAACTTAGTGATGGCCTTTTTCGGCGCCAGTACCAAGGTAGGCCGCGCGTACAGCTGGATCATTCAATAGATCTTGAGCCTTAGCTGCCTTAACAACATTTCCTGTTTCTAGAACATAGGCACGGTGCGCACGTTGAAGCGCTTGTTGTGCATTTTGTTCCACTAGAAGAATTGTGGTTCCAAGTTCCTTGTTAATCGTGGTGATGATGTTGAAGATATTTGCAATCATCATTGGAGCCAGACCCATCGAAGGTTCGTCAAGCAATAGAACCTTTGGGCGAGCCATAAGCGCACGACCAATTGCAAGCATCTGTTGCTCGCCACCGGAAAGCGTTCCGCCTGCTTGGGAGGTACGTTCCTTTAGGCGTGGGAAATAGTTATAGACAATCTCGAGATCTTCTTGCATCTCGGTCTTGCGCTCTTTGCGTGAGTACTTACCGATTTCAAGATTTTCTAGAACGGTCATTCCAGGAAAAATTCCGCGACCTTCTGGGGCTTGTGAAATACCAAGGTTCACACGTTCGTGTGCCGAAACCTTTGAAATATCTTGACCGTCGTAAATGATTTGACCTGAAGCAACCGGACGCAAGCCTGAAATTGTCTTAAGGGTGGTGGTCTTTCCAGCGCCATTAGCGCCAATCAAAGTAACGATCTCACCTTGTTCAACTGTGAATGAGATCCCCTTGATGGCTTCAATCTTGCCGTATTGGACTCTTAGATCTTTAACTTCAAGACGCATCAGCAGGTGCTCCTAAATATGCTTCGATGACCTTTGGATCATTTTGAACTTCAGTAGTTGTTCCATCTGCGATCTTCTTTCCGAAGTCCAAAACTGCAACTCGGTCAGAGATTCCCATAATCAGTGACATATCGTGTTCAATCAAAAGAACGGTGTAACCAGCATCCCGAATCTTCTTGATGGTATTTGCCAAAGCAACCTTTTCGGCTGGATTGAAACCAGCAGCTGGTTCATCAAGCAGAACAATTTGCGGTTCGGTTCCTAGCGCACGAGCAATTTCTAAACGACGCTGATCACCATAAGGAAGGTTCTTGCCAAGTTGGTCCGCGCGATGGTCGATACCCATAAATTCAAGAAGTTCGTGAGCGCGGGCCTTTCCAGCCTTCTCTTCGCGTCGTGCGCGAGGGGTTCCGAAAAGTGAACCAACTAATCCAGACTTCTTATGAACATCTGTAGCGGTCATGACATTCTCAAGCGCGGTCATGTCTCCGAATAAACGAACATTTTGGAAGGTGCGAGCAACGCCAGATTTTGTGATCATGTTCTTCTTTTTGCCCAGAAGGCTCTCACCGTTGAAAACAATTTCACCTTCAGTTGGTGCATAAACGCCAGTAATCACGTTGAAGACGGTAGTTTTTCCAGCGCCGTTTGGTCCAATAAGCGCGCAAATTTCGCCCTTATTAACATGGAAGTTCAAACCATCCAAAGCCACTACTCCACCGAAGCGCATCGTCAGATTCTTAAGCTCTAGGATCTTTTCACTCATTTTTTTGCCCCCGTCAATTTTTCTCGTTTCTTTCTAGGCAATAGCCCATCTGGTCGCACATTCATAATGACCACGAGTGAAAGTCCGAATACGAATTGTCTTGCATTAGAAATGAATCTAATTCTTTCTGGCAAATATGCAAGGATTGTTGCGCCCAAAATAACACCCCAAATATTTCCCATTCCACCGAAAACCACGCACGATAAAATGAGGATGGAGACGTTAAAGGTAAACATATTTGGCGCGACGTACATAGATTTTGAAGCAAAGATTACGCCAGCGGCCCCACCAATTGCTGCTCCAATTGAAAACGACCATATTTTGTAACGAAGAATTGGTACACCCATCAAAATTGCAACATCTTCGTCTTGTCGAATTGCCTCCCAAGCGCGTCCAGGACGGCGAACAGTGAAACGACGGACCATCCAAATAACTAACAAGATAAGTACTAAAACAATCCAGAAGAAGCCCTGCATATTGTCTAAGCTGAATTTAATGCCCAAAATAGAAGGTGGATTTGGAACAGCGGGAATTCCAGTTGGGCCACCGATAGACGGTGAATTAAGGGCAACGATTCTTACGATTTCCCCGAAACCCAAGGTAACGATCGCTAAATAATCACCACGTAGACGCAGTGTTGGTAGGCCCAGAAGCACACCTGCGAACATTGCTGCCGCCATTCCAATTGGAAGTATCTCCCATGTATTCAAATGGGTATGGGTTCCAAGAATGGCAGCGGTATAGGCGCCGATTGCAAAGAATGCAACGTATCCCAGATCCAGCAATCCACTCTTACCGACAACTATGTTTAGGCCCAGAGCCATCAAGACGTACATACCCACCGGGTAAACCAATACCGCCTGATATGAACTTATTGGTGTATTTAGAATGCTAGTGAAGGAGAAGTTTCCTGCAAAAGGCAACATCCCTACTAATGCGATTAGAACAATGACGAAAGTCGAGCGCTTCGTGCGTCCCCATGACTCCCAAAGATTTGCGCCTTTATCTCTTAAGTTGATCATATTTATACCCGAGTCTGCTGGACGGCTTCACCAAATAAGCCGTTTGGTTTTAATAGGAGGACCAAAACTAAAACTACAAACACAAGAACTGCTTTCCACTGACCGCCAAAAACCACACTGGCAAACTCTTCGAAAAGTCCAAGGGCCAGACCACCATAAAATGCTCCGCGAAGGTTTCCAATGCCGCCCAAAACTGCGGCGGTGAATGCGGCGAGACCCAGGTTGAAGCCAACGTTAAAAACGGTTACCTCATAAACTGTGACATATAAGAATGCAGCTGCACCCGTTACCAATCCTCCGATTAGGAAGGTTGCCGAGATCACGCGATTTAGATTAATTCCCATCAGGCGTGAATTTTCTTCACTCATAGATACAGCTCGAATAGCCTTTCCAAGTAAAGTCTTTGTAACAAATCTATCGACCAAAAAGAAAATAAGAGCTCCGGCTACAATCACCATGACGGTGTCTATTCTGATACCAACTTTGCCAAAAGTTAAGACGTTAAATTTAGTTAATAATCTTGGGCTCGCGTAAGGAACTGACTTTGTCAGGATTCTCACACCTTCGGACAGAATTAAAGAAGTACCAATAGCGGAAATTAAACTTGCTAGGCGGTTGGTACCTTTCGAACGCAATCTCCGATAGGCAATCAATTCAACGATTACAGCTGTAACGCCAGATATGAGCATAGAAGCCACTAAGCAGGCGACTAAGGTGTAAATCAATTTAAAACCATGAATGGGTTCCGTATTTAAGGAATATCCAAAAATATTCCGAGAAACAATTACTGTTGCAAAAGTTCCCACCATAAAAATTTCTGAATTTGCGAAATTGATCAGGCGTAAAACGCCATAAACCATCGTGTAACCAAGGGAAATTAGGACATAAATGAAGCCAAGGGCTATGCCGTTAATCAATAACGGCCAAAATTGACTTACCACTACCGAGAGGTTCATGGGTGCGATCCTATCCTTAAATTATTCTTAATAGAGAAATTGGAAGCCTTGCTCGAATGACAAGGCTTCCAATTCTTATTTTTACAACAGGTATCTAGCTAATTTACTTAGCAAGTCCTTCGTACTTAATGGCGCCGTTAGTTATTGAGAACAATCCAACTGGTGCGCCGCCATTGATTTCACCGTAGCGGCTGAAAGAGATGGTCTTTCCGCCTGCTAGGTTGAATGTTCCAGTTGAGATACATGACTGGATTCCTGGACGCGTGACTTTACCCTTTGCAATGCATTGCAAGAAAATGTTAGTTGCATTGAAGGTCTCAGTTACGTAGGTGTGACCGGCTGGTGAGGCTACGCCAGTTGCCTTAGTGAAGGCTTTTAGTTGGTCTGGAGTTGCAATTAGTTCAAATGGAACCGCAGCTGCAGTTAGGTGTGAACCGTTCGCATTTGTTGCTCCTGCACCAGTAATGAAAGTTCCAACTAGAGAACCATCACCTGAAGCAAATTGACCCGTCCAACCACCATCGCGAAGTGCCTTAAGGAACTTACCAGCATCTGGTGCGTAACCGCAGTAAATAACAACGTTAGCTCCTGAGCCCTTTACCTTTGATACTTCTGAGGTGTAGTCAGAGGTGTTGTTTGGAACTTGATCCTTTGCAACAGGAACAGTTCCTTGCGCAGCAAGTTGCTTCATCATGTAGTCACGAAGTCCAGTTGAATAGGCTTGAGTGTCGTCAACAAGGTAGACCTTAGGTGAAGTAACTCCGCTGATTGCCCACTTAGCAAGCGCAGGGGCCTGGATTGAGTCGTTAGCCAATACGCGGTGGAAGTTTGGAAAACCATTGTCAGGTGACTTTGGATCCGTCAGAGTAACGCGAGTTGCTGATGGAGAAACCATCGCTAAACCAGCTGACTTGTATGAAGGGAAAGATGCGATTGAAGCACCTGAATAGGCAGGTCCAATGATTCCTACAACTGCTTTATTTGATGCAACACCTGGTGCAACGGTACCTGCGACGGCACCATCCCCTTGGTCATCAGCAGTCTTCAAGGTTACGGTTACTGCAGGCTTTGTTGCATTGTAAATGTCAACAGCAGTCTTTGCACCAAGAAGTTCATCTTGGCCAGTTTCAGCATCGCTACCTGTTAGAGGTCCTTGAAAAACCAAGGTCACGTTTGATACAGCAGCTTGCGCAGATGTAGAAACAAATGCTCCAATTACAAGAGCAGATGAACCTACAATCGCAAGAATGCGCTTTGTATTCTTGTTCATGTATACCTTCCTGTTTGTCCTGCATTTCTGCAGGTCTATTTATTTCCATCCCGGGACAGGGAGGACCAAAGGCTATAGGTGAACATGGGGTTAATTCAATCTAAACGAGCGTGGAGGAGCACTCTTAATCGGATTGTTACCTAGTAGAAACAAGGCAATTTAAGAGTAGGCGAGTTCTACTTTTCGGGGACTGAATCCGGGGATATGACGGCTTGGGCTACTGCCTTCATACTAATTCGCCGGTCCATAGCCGCCCGTTGAATCCAGCTAAAGGCTTCCGGTTCGCTGAGGTTAAGGGCCTGCATCAAAATACCCTTTGCACGATCAATAACTTTTCGAGTTTCGAGCCGCTCATAAAGGTCATTTACTTCATCGCGAAGCGTTCGCATCTGAAGGTGGCGACTCATTGCAATTTCAATAGCTGGAGTTAAGTCGTTGATGCTAAATGGCTTTACTACGTAGGCCATCACTCCAGCATCACGGGCACGCTCTACCAATTCTTTTTGACTGAATGCGGTCAACATTAGGACTGGTGCAATTTCAATAATTGATTCGGCAGCGGTGATGCCATCCATCTCTGGCATTTTTACATCAAGTATTGCCAAATCTGGTTTGAATTCTTTTGCAAGAGCGATTGCTTCAACGCCATTTGTCGCTTGGGCAATTACCTCATATCCAGCTTCGGTGAGCATTTCAACGAGGTCTAACCTAATGAGCGCTTCATCTTCGGCCACCAAAATACGCGCAGGTTTTGACCCGTCGCTAATTGGATCAGCAGTACTCATGTGCCTCGAGTCGGATTTGAACCGACACTGTGCGGATTTTGAGTCCGCCCTCTCTACCGTTGGAGTACCGAGGCGTTATTACATCGGTAAGTGTAACGGACAGAAATCTACTTCTTGTAGGCCGGAGCTACCGCATCAACTGCATCGCCCACACGGTGAACGCGCATTGCATTTGTCGATCCTGGAATTCCTGGCGGTGAGCCGGCAACAATAATTACATTCTCTCCTTTTTGGACACGACTTGAATCAATTAAAATCGCATCTACTTGCTTAACCATCTCGTCTGTATGAGAAACCATTGGGGTAATCATTGGTTCCACTCCCCAAGAAAGCGCGAGTTGGTTATATACCGAAGTTTCTGGAGTTAACGCCAAGATCTTAATCGGCGAACGTAGTCGCGACATTCGTCTCGCCGAATCTCCGCTTTGGGTAAATGCAACCAGGTACTTAGCATCAACGATTGCCCCAACATCTACTGCCGCTTTAGTTATTGCACCGCCCTTTGTTCGAGGTGCATGTGAAAGCGCTGGGATGCGATCAAGCATTACTTCTTCGGTACGTTCAATAATTCGCGCCATCGTAGCTACCGCCTCGATTGCAAAATCACCGACGCTTGTTTCACCAGAGAGCATCAATGCATCGGCGCCATCTAGAACTGCATTTGCACAGTCGGTTGATTCCGCGCGAGTAGGTCGTGAATTTGTGATCATCGAATCCAGCATCTGGGTTGCCACAATTACTGGCTTCGCAGCATCTCTAGCAAGGGTGATGCATCGCTTTTGCACAAGTGGAACTTCTTCGATTGGCATTTCAACGCCAAGGTCACCGCGCGCCACCATGATGCCATCGAATGCAGCAACAATTTCTTCCAAGTTTTCGACCGCTTGTGGCTTTTCAATTTTTGCAATAACCGGACGGCGAATTCCTTCTTCATCCATGATGCGATGAACATCCTCAATATCTTTAGCATTTCGCACAAATGAAAGCGCGATGAAATCTGCGCCAGCGCGAAGTCCCCAACGAAGATCTTCTCGATCTTTCTCTGAAAGTGCTGGAACCGAGACGGCGACACCAGGCAAATTGATTCCCTTATTGTTGCTAACCGCTCCAGGTTCGATGCACTTGGTTACAACATCGTTGCCTTTTACTTCCACAACTTCAACGGTGACTTTTCCGTCATCAATAAGAATTCGATCCCCTGGCTTGCAATCTCCTGGCAGGCCTTTGTATGTAGTTCCAACTCTTTCTTTAGTTCCTGGAACTTCATCGGTGGTGATTGTGAAGATATCGCCACGAGCAAGATCATGCGGGCCATTTTCAAAACGAGCTAAGCGAATCTTTGGACCTTGAAGATCGACCAGGATTGCAACAGCCTTGCCAGCCTTAGCAGCCGCAGCGCGAACCGCATCCAAACGTGCCTGGTGTTCTGGGTAGCCACCATGAGAGAGGTTAAGGCGCGCCATATTCATTCCCGCAGCAATAAGTTGATCCACTTTTTCAGGTGCTTCAACTGCTGGACCCATCGTACAAACAATTTTCGCTCTACGCATACCTCTACCCTAATCTAATTATTTTCGATTTATTCTGAAATTACACAGTCAATGATCGAGTTGTTGGCTCAATCGGTGCTGGCAATTGAGTCTCGTCCATTAAGAAGGTGTCAACGGCGGCTGCCGCACTTCTTCCTTCGGCGATAGCCCAAACGATCAATGACTGTCCGCGGCCAGCATCTCCGGCGACGAATACGCCCTCAATGTTGGTAGCGAATTCACCATTGCGTTTAATGTTTCCGCGTTCATCAAATTCGACTTCAAGTTGTTGAAGTAAAGGTGATTTTTCTGGACCGACAAAGCCCATTGCAAGAAATACGAAGTCTGCTGGGATTTCGCGGTCTGAACCAGGAATCTTTTCAAATTTTCCATCAACAAATTTGCTCTCGACCAATTTAATGGCCTTTAGATTTCCAGCTCCATCACCGATGAACTCCTCGGTTGAAACAGAATAAAGTCTTTCGCCAGCTTCCTCATGTGCGCTGCTTACGCGATAAATCATTGGGTAAGTTGGCCATGGTTGTGAAGATGGGCGTTCTTCGCTAGGTCTTGGCATGATCTCAAGTTGGGTTACAGATGCCGCACCTTGGCGAATAGAAGTTCCAAGACAGTCGGCACCAGTGTCGCCACCGCCCAAAATAACGACATGCTTGCCAGCGGTGTTTATTGGTGGTTCGCCAGCTAATTGACCAAGGCCTTGCTTATTTCCCCAAGGTAGAAATTCCATCGCTTGATAGATTCCCTTGAGTTCACGGCCTGGAACATTAATGTCACGCCAATTTGTTGCACCGACCGCAACAACAATTGCATCGTACTTCGCACGCAATTCTTGACCAGTGATATCTACTCCAACATTTACGCCGCTTCGGAAACGAGTTCCCTCGCCTTCCATCTGAGCGATTCGACGATCCAAGATCGCCTTCTCCATTTTGAATTCTGGAATTCCATAGCGAAGGAGTCCGCCCGGCTTCTCCCCACGTTCATAAACTGCAACGGTATGGCCAGCTCGAGTTAATTGTTGTGCAGCGGCTAGACCTGCTGGGCCGGAACCAATTACGGCAACTGTTTTTCCTGTTAGACGCTCGGAAGGCAATGGCTTTACTTGGCCATTTGCAAAAGCTTCTTCGATCGTGCGCAATTCAATCTGCTTGATTGTTACCGGATCACCACTAATTCCAACTACACAAGCAGTTTCGCATGGTGCTGGGCAAAGTCGACCAGTAAATTCTGGGAAATTGTTTGTTGCGTGCAAACGATCGATAGCTTCAGATTTTTCCCCACGCCACATTAAGTCATTCCACTCTGGAATTAGATTTCCAAGCGGGCAACCTTGATGGCAGAACGGAATTCCGCAATCCATGCAACGACCTGCTTGCTTTTGAAGTGAGCCGAATTCTTGATCTTCATAAACTTCACGCCAATCCTTGATACGTACATCAACGGGACGACGTTTCGGTGTCTCGCGCGGTGTTGTTAGAAATCCTTTTGGATCCGCCATTTAGATCGCCTCCATTACTGCTTGATCGACTGGAAGTCCTTCGCGTTCTGCGCGCTCCATTGCAGCTAGGACGCGTGCATAATCTCTTGGCATAACCATAGAAATCCGAGATTTTTCTTGATCCCAATTAGTAAGTAGCTTTTTAGCCACCTCTGAACCAGTTTCAGCATGGAACTTAGAAATTAGTGACTTCAAGTTATCTTCTTGATCTGCTGGAAGGGCTAGAACATCAACCATTTCTGGGTTTACTAAACGTGGTTCAAGATCTAGAACAAAGGCGCGGCCGCCAGACATTCCGGCCGCAAAGTTTCTTCCGGTGCTTCCTAGAATTACAGCAACTCCCCCGGTCATATATTCACAACCGTGGTCGCCAACACCTTCAACGATTGCCGTAGCTCCGGAGTTTCGAACACAGAAACGTTCGCCAACTAAACCGCGAATCATGATTTCGCCAGAAGTTGAACCATAACCAATTACATTTCCGGCAATTACATTTGATTCAGAGGTAAATGAAGCCTTTTCATCTGGCCGAACAATTACGCGACCACCTGAGAGTCCCTTACCTACATAATCATTTGCATCTCCGTATAGACGAAGTGTGAGCCCCTTAGGAATAAAGGCGCCGAATGAGTTTCCGGCAGTTCCATGTAACGTGACATTTACAGTGTTGTCAGGTAATCCGGCGCCACCGAAACGACGAGTAATTTCAGCGCCCAACATGGTGCCAACAGTTCGATTCACATTCTTAACTGGAACTTCGACATTTACATCAGGAACTTTGGTGCCAGGCTTGGCATCGAGTGCTGCCTTTGCAAGCTCAATCAACTTGTTATCGAGTGCACCAGCAAGCCCATGATCTTGAATTGTTGAATTCTTTCGAGCGGCATCGGTGTTGAAAACTGGCGCTGAAAGAAGCGGCGCTAAATCAAGTCCGCTTGCCTTCCAGTGATCGATCGCCTTCTTGGTATCCAAGGATTCCACTTGACCAATTGCTTCATCAAGCGAGCGGAAACCTAGTGCAGCAAGGTGTTCGCGAACTTCATCGGCGATGTATTCGAAGAAGGTTTCAACGAATTCTGGCTTGCCGCTGAATTTCTTGCGAAGCTCTGGGTTCTGTGTAGCAACACCAACTGGGCAGGTATCTAGGTGACAGACGCGCATCATTACGCAACCAGATACAACTAGCGGTGCTGTTGCAAAACCAAATTCTTCGCCACCAAGAAGTGCGGCGATAACAATGTCGCGGCCAGTCTTCATCTGACCATCAACTTGAACCACGATGCGATCGCGGAGTCCATTTAACATCAAGGTTTGCTGGGTTTCTGCCAAACCAAGTTCCCATGGAGCTCCGGCGTGCTTTAACGACGTTAGCGGTGAAGCACCGGTTCCACCATCGTGACCAGAGATTAGAACAACATCTGCGTGAGCTTTGCTTACTCCGGCAGCAACGGTTCCAACTCCAACTTCAGCAACCAACTTCACGTGAATTCGAGCATCCTTATTCGCATTCTTTAAATCATGAATAAGTTGGGCTAAATCTTCAATTGAATAGATGTCGTGATGAGGTGGTGGTGAAATGAGTCCAACACCTGGTGTTGAATATCTAACCTTTGCAATCCATGGATAAACCTTGTTGCCAGGTAATTGACCGCCTTCACCAGGCTTTGCACCCTGGGCCATTTTGATCTGAATGTCATCCGCGTTAACTAGATATTCGCTAGTTACACCGAATCGACCAGAGGCAACCTGCTTGATTGCAGAACGCTTGGAATCGCCATTCGCTTCCTTTGTGTAACGAGCTGGATCTTCGCCACCTTCACCGGTGTTCGATTTTCCGCCAATGCGGTTCATGGCAATTGCCAATGTTTCGTGGGCTTCAGCAGAGATTGAACCGTACGACATGGCGCCAGTTGCAAAGCGCTTAATAATTTCAGAACGTGGTTCAACTTCATCGAGTGGAACGGCCGGACGCAAGCCAACCTTGAAATCAAATAAACCGCGAAGAGTCATTAAACGTTTTGATTGATTATCAACGCGTTCGGTATACCGCTTGAAAATGTCGTAACGCTTAGATCTGGTTGCATGTTGAAGTGCAAATACAGTTTCCGGATCAAAGAGGTGTGGCTCGCCATCGCGACGCCATTGGTATTCGCCGCCAATAGGTAGACGCTTTGTGCCAGGCACTTCCCCACCCGGTGGGTAGGCAATGTGGTGGCGCTTAATTGTCTCTTCGGCGATTGCATCGATTGAAATTCCACCGAGCTTTGAAGTTACGCCAACAAAGTATTCATCGATAACTTCGCGCGACAAACCAATTGCCTCGAATACTTGAGCACCGGTATATGACGCGATGGTTGAGATACCCATCTTCGACATAACCTTAAGTACGCCTTTACCAAGTGACTTAATTAGATTTGCAACAGCCTTCTCCGGTGTAATGCCAGTGATAACACCTTGGCGCACTAAATCTTCAGCAGATTCCATTGCTAGATATGGATTAACCGCAGCAGCACCAAAACCAACCAATAGGGCTACATGGTGAACTTCGCGAACTTCGCCAGTTTCTACGACAAGTCCAACCTTTGTGCGAGTCTTTTCGCGAATCAAATGATGGTGAACTGCAGCAGTCAAGAGAAGTGAAGGAATTGGCGCTTCCTCGGAATCGCCATCGCGATCTGAGAGAACGATGATGTGGGCACCATCTTTGATTGCTTGCGAAACTTCGGCTCGGATTTCTTCGATGCGATTCTTAAGCGCTTCGCCTCCGCCACCAACTGGGAATAAGCCACGAACCACATGAGCCTGGAAGCCAGGATGATTTCCATCTGCATTTACGTGAATCAACTTCGCTAATTCATCATTATCAATAACTGGGAAGGCAAGTGAGATTTGGCGACAAGATGCTGGTCCTGGATCAAGGAGATTGTGCTCTGGTCCAAGAGTTCCACCAAGACTTGTTACGAGTTCTTCGCGAATCGCATCAAGAGGTGGGTTTGTTACTTGCGCAAAAAGTTGTGAGAAATAATCAAATAGCAGGCGTGGCTTTGCCGATAACGCTGCAATTGGCGAATCGGTTCCCATCGAACCAAGGGCTTCGGCGCCATTCTTTGCCATCGGGGTGATGATTGTTCGCAGCTCTTCTTCGGTATAACCAAATGCGCGTTGGCGTCTGATCACTGATGAATGCGGATAAACAATATGTTCGCGTGAAGGAAGTTCTTCCAGGCTAACAAGTCCAGCATGCAGGTATTCGCCATAAGGCGCGGCATTAGCCAACTCATCCTTAATCTGGCCATCTTCAATAATTTTTCCGGCTTCAATATCAACCAAGAACATACGTCCTGGCTGTAGACGTCCCTTACTTTCGATGTTCTCTGGTTCCACATCAAGCACACCAAATTCACTCGCAAGTACGACAAGGCCATCCTTGGTTACCCAATAACGTGACGGGCGTAGGCCATTTCGATCGAGTACGGCGCCGATCTGATTTCCATCGGTGAATGTGATGCAAGCAGGTCCATCCCAAGGCTCCATGATCGAAGAGTGGAACTGATAAAAGTCACGACGATTTTGTGGCATCGTCGCATGGTTCTCCCATGCTTCTGGAATCATCATAAGAACTGCATGAGGAAGCGAACGTCCCCCGAGGTACAGAAGTTCTAATACTTGGTCGAAAGATGCTGAGTCGCTGCTCTCGTTATCAACAATTGGGAATACGCGAGAAATATCGCCAGGGATTAAATCGCTTGCCAATAAGGTTTCCCGAGCACGCATCCAGTTACGGTTACCGCGGACGGTATTGATCTCACCGTTATGCGCAATGTAGCGATAAGGGTGTGCAAGTGGCCAAGACGGAAAAGTGTTTGTTGAGAAACGTGAGTGAACGAGCGCAAGCGGCGAAGCAAGTCGTTCATCAGAAAGATCTGGGAAGAATTCTTCAAGTTGAAGCGTTGTGAGCATTCCCTTGTAAACGATGGTGCGAGATGAAAGTGATGGCACATAAAGTGCGTAGGCATGTTCAACGCGCTTGCGGAAACAAAATGCCATTCGATCAAGAACTAGATCACTTTCGCCATTCTTTCCGGCAACAAAGAGTTGCTCGAAAATCGGCATTACAGAGATTGCGGTTTTGCCCAGTTTGCTCGGATTTGTTGGAAGCTTGCGCCAACCAAGAATTACCAAACCTTCTTCATCGGCAATTTTTTCAACTTCATTTCGTTCGGTAAATGACGGATCAATAAAGAAAATACCGGTTGCATACTTGCCAGATTCTGGAAGTTTAAATTCAACGACATCGCGATAGAAGGCGTCAGGAATGCGAATAAGAATTCCAGCACCATCGCCGCTATCAGGTTCGGCACCGGTAGCACCACGATGCTCCATGTTGCGAAGCGCGGTTAACGCTTTAGATACGATTTCGTGAGTTGGTTTTTTATTTAACGTTGCAACCATCGCAACACCACAAGCGTCACGTTCTTGGCTTGGATCATAAAGACCCTGCGCTGAAGGCACTGTTGAAAATAAAGTCACGATCGCTCCTGATGAACGGTCGGGACAACAGTGGCCCAACAATGAAAGTTAGTTAGTGCTACCTAACTAGGGATGGAAAGCCTAGCAATTAGATGCCAGAAAGGTGAACCAAAGATCCAATTCCGGCGGTAATCGCCATGCCTATTGCACCACCTATGAGCACGCGCAAAGTCGTCTTTAAGTAAGGCGAACCAGCCAAGTTTGCGCCGATCGCGCCAGTCGCCGCCAGCCCGACAAGAGTGAAGACCACAATGCTCAATGCTTTGGTTCCGCTCGAAGGTGCCAGGGCTCCGAGGAGCGGAATGATTCCCCCGACCGTGTAGCTAATCGCCGAAGCGATTGCAGCCTGAACTGGTTTGGCTTTTGTATGTTCAAATTGTCCGAGTTCGTCACGAAGGTGCGCTTCGAGTGCATCCTTCTCGGTCATCTTCTTCGCAACTTGTGAAGCAAGGTCCCGATCGAGACCGCGATCAATGTAAATCTGGGTTAATTCTTCAAGTTCACCAGCAGGATCCGTTGCAAGATGTTCAATCTCCATCTGGCGATCGGATTCTTCAATGTCATTTTGGGATCGCACTGAAATGTATTCGCCAACCGCCATCGAAAGCGCACCGGCAGCAATTCCAGCGACGCCAGCAGTTACAAGAAAATTTCCAGCTTTAGCTGCGGAGACTCCAATGAGAAGTGATGCAGTTGCAACGAGGCCATCATTCGCGCCAAGAATTGCAGCTCTTAGCCAACCTGCTTTGTGGGTCTTGTGGTGCAGGTTTCGGCGATAAACATCTTCTAGAGCCATGGGGTGATCCTAATACGCACGGTCGGATTTCTGCCTTCTCAACTTCAAGTTGGCACGCAAGAAAAATGAGGAAGAGAGCGTCAAAGTGAGTAGTGCGACCCAGACATTCAATCGAATCCCAAAAATCAGGTGCGCTGTATCAATCCGTAGCATCTCGATCCAAAGGCGACCAAAAGAATAGAGCGCGATGTAAGCCAGGAATAGATCCCCTGGATTTCTTGAATTAAGCCACTTAGATTTCAAAATTATCGCCGCGCATAAAAAACACCAGAGCGCTTCATAGAGAAAAGTTGGATGGAAAGTCTGAAAAGAACCGAAGCCAATTGGTCGCTTATCGACTGGGATTTCTAGACCCCAAGGAAGTTGCGTTGGTCGACCAAAAAGTTCACCGTTGAACCAATTTCCAAATCTCCCGATGCCTTGAGCAATAAGAAGACCGGGTGCAACGCTGTCGGCAAAAATTTTGAAGGAACCGATTCGCTTTCCCATCTTGAAATATATGTAGGCAGCTAGCGCTCCAAAAAGGACTGCACCCCAAATACCCATTCCGCCCTGCCAGATCTTCACCGCATCAATCGGATGTCCATCTTTTCCAAAATAAGAATCGGGTGAAGTAAGGACGTGATAGATCCGACCGCCGATGATTCCGGTTGGAATTAAATACAAGGCCAAATCTGAAATTTCAGAACTAACTCCCCCTCTTGCTACATATCGGTTGCGAGTTAGATAAACCGCAACCAAAATCCCAACGAGGATAGAGAGGGCGTAGTAGTGCAAAGTTAAAAATCCCAACTCCAATTTCGAATTACTTGGAGTTGGGATGAATAAATGCATTTAAGAGTTATTTAACTCCGGCATCGGTTAGTGCCTTTTTGAAAGCGACTGGATCCATATATTGCGTTGCGCGATCCAATTCCTTGCCGTTCACAAAGACAGTTGGAGTCGAATTAACATTTTTTGCTGCCGCATCCGCATTTATATTCTTGGTCCAATTTCCATATTTCGCGTTTTGAATGCAATTAATAAATGAATTATTGGTAATTCCTGCAACTTGTCCAAGCTGTTCCAAAAATTGGTTACTCCATTTTCCGGAGTTCTCCGAGGATGCCTGGTTCTGATAAAGGAGCTTGTGATAATCAAGGAACTTTCCACTATCCGCAGCGCATGCAGCGGCATTGGCTGCAAGAATAGATTCCGCGCCGATAAAACTCATTGGGTGAAATACAACTTTTGCCTTACCGGATTGTGCCACTTGATTTATGTAAGTGTTATTCAATGACTCAAAGCGTTGGCAGATTGGACATTGGAAATCTTCCCAAATATCAATCTGTGGCTTGGCCTTAGCGTTAAAAACCACCCCATAACCATCGGCCTTTGATACAGAAGATGGAACACTTGCCGAAGAATTCGTCTTATTTGTATAGAGGGAAAAAGCGACTCCGACCACAACTACAAAGACAACCATGCCGATTACTAAACCGCGCATACCTTTATCTTTCTTTGGTCCTTTACCGGAATTCATGCTCATGCTTCTCCTCGCGTGCTCGATCTTGAAAAATTAATCTGGTTTCTTATCCATGCTCAATTTACCGTGCGGGTAACAGAACAAATAGTAACCGAGCGCCGTAAGGCCAATATCCCGCAGAATTTCGGTCAGATATGTGAGCGGATGCACTTTCCCGTCAGCCGTAACGCCGCCATTGCCAAAGCATCCACAATTAATTGCAAGTTTGCGAGCCCAGGCCTGACCCACTGCGACAATGAAGATCATCATCAAGATTCCAGAAATCGCGCCAACTCGTTTAACCCAAATACCTACAAGCAAGAAAATAGCCAAGCCAATTTCAATTGGCGGCAAGCTATAACCCAAAATATTTGCTAGTGAGATCGGTAAGAGCTTATAAACACGAACCGAAGATGCAGCCTCTGAAGGGTGTTGAATTTTCAAAACGCCGGCTGCTAGAAGAGTTCCACCAAGAATTAACCGCGCTAAAAAGGTAAGCCATGGTTGGAGCTTCTTCATCGGCGAACACCTTTTGCTAATTCCTCAGCGAGGCTGGTTAAATCTTTAAGCGCTTTCTTGAAATTCTTAGCTTCTTGAATTTTCTTAATGAAAGCCGAACCAACGATGACGCCGTCGGCGTATTGCGCAACTTCTCTTGCTTGCGCACCATTTGAAACACCCAATCCAACGGCAACCGGCGTATTGGTCTCTTTCTTTATTCGAGAAACGAGCTCGCTTGCATTTCCCGAAACCGCTCCGCGAGTTCCAGTAACACCCATCAAACTCGCGGCGTACACGAATCCCGAACATTGCGAAGCAACGCTTGGTAGGCGTTCGCCAGAGGTACTTGGGGCAACAACATATATTCGATTGATCCCTGCCTTTGCGCAGGCATCTTTCCAACCATTTGACTCCTCAATCGTTAAATCCGGAGTAATAACACCTGAACCGCCACGTTTGGCTATCTCCGCAGCAAATTCGTTAACGCCATATCTTTCGATTGGATTCCAATAAGTCATGACAACCGCCGGGACACCAAGCTTTACGGTGGCTTCCAAAATATCAAAGACATCCGATGCGCCGGTTCCATTACTCAAAGACTGTTCGGCAGCGGCTTGAATTACCGGACCATCCATTACGGGATCGCTATATGGGTAACCAATCTCAATTGCGTCGACTCCACCATCCACCATCGCTTTAATTGCAGAGATACATTCCTTTTTCGAAGGAAAGCCAGCTGGCAGATAACCAATCAACGCTGCGCGGTTTTCCGATTTAGTCCTTACTAATAAATCTTCCAAACCACTCATGAAAGATCTATTCCGAAATATTCTGCAGCGGTTTGTACATCTTTATCGCCGCGACCAGAAAGATTTATCAGAAGCGCAGCCGTTGGTCCAAGCTCTTTCCCAATGATCATCGCACCCGCAAGAGCATGTGCGGTTTCAATTGCAGGAATAATTCCTTCGGTCTTTGAAAGAAGTGCAAAGGCTTCCATCGCTTGCGCATCTGTAATTGCTCGATATTCGGCGCGACCAATGTCATGCAAGAAGGCATGTTCCGGACCTACACCGGGATAATCCAAACCTGCCGAAATTGAATGCGACTCAACAGTTTGGCCGTTTTCATCTTGAAGTACGTAGGTACGAGTTCCATGTAATACACCAGCACTGCCGCCGCTTATCGTTGCCGCATGAAGGCCAGATGAAACGCCACTACCACCAGCTTCTAAACCAATTAAACGCACTGAAGTGTCTTGGATAAATGGATGGAAAATTCCGATTGCATTTGATCCACCGCCGACGCAAGCTAGAACTGCATCAGGAAGACGGCCAAATTCGGCAAGCATTTGTTGACGTGCCTCAACTCCGATTACTCGGTGAAAATCTCTTACCATCGTTGGGAATGGGTGTGGGCCGGCGACGGTTCCTAATAAATAATGTGTAGTCTCAACATTGGTTACCCAGTCACGCATCGCTTCGTTAATGGCATCTTTTAAAGTTTTTGAACCTTGAGTTACAGGAACAACTTGCGCGCCAAGTAGTTTCATGCGAGCAACATTTAGCGCTTGACGCTTTGTGTCGGCTTCGCCCATGTAAACGACGCATTCCAAGCCGAGTAACGCTGCGGCAGTTGCAGATGCAACGCCATGTTGGCCGGCTCCTGTTTCAGCAATTATTCGTTTCTTACCCATGCGCTTTGTTAGAAGAGCCTGACCAAGTACGTTATTGATTTTGTGACTTCCAGTGTGATTCAAATCCTCGCGCTTTAAAAATATCCGAGCGCCACCGGCATGTTCTGCAAATCGTTTTGCTTCGGTAAGGATGCTTGGTCGGCCGGTGTAAGTGCGATGCAATTCCATTAATTCATTTTGAAATGCCGGATCGCGTTTTGCACTTTCATGTGCTTCCGTTAATTCATCCAGCGCGCTAATCAAAGCCTCGGGAACAAAGCGGCCGCCATATGGACCGAAATGACCTAAGAAATCTTCGGCCAACTCTGATGCAACTGGAGAATTCATCTCTAAATGATAGCCACAGTTATCTATTTACGGATGGCCGAGAAGCATCTTAATCCCTACTGCCGGATTGGCAGCCTTCACCAATGTCTCGCCTACCAATATGGCGTTGGCTCCTAGTTCTTCAATATGGGCCACATCACCTCTAGTCGCGATTCCTGATTCAGCGACCTTAACAATTCCATTTGGAATCAAAGGCAGGAGTAAATCAAAGGCTTTTGGATCTACTTCTAAAGTCTTTAAATTCCGACTGTTAACACCAATAATCTTGGCATCGATTTCCAACGCCTTTTCCAATTCGGCTTCATCGTGAATTTCGATTAATGAATTCATTCCAAGTTCAGCAGTCATCTGATAAAAATCTCGCAATTGAGTTTTACTGAGCGCTGCAACTATTAACAATTGCAAATCAGCACCGATCGCGCGAGACTCGATTACTTGATATTCGGTGACAATGAAATCTTTTCGCAGAAGTGGCAGGGTTACTTTTTCACGAACCGCTTTGAAATCGTCTATTGAACCTTTAAAACGACGTTGTTCTGTTAGGACACTAACGACACTTGCTCCGCCAGATTGGTACTCCATGGCAAGTGATGCTGGATCTGGGATTTGCGCTAAGTCGCCTTTACTTGGCGAGGAACGCTTCACTTCGGCTATCACCGAAGTTCCACTAGCCGATAGCGCCGAGAGCGCATCCAAAACTTTTGGTGCAGTTGAAAGTTGTTGTGTTAATTCAACAACCGGCAGGCGCCTTTCTTCAACATCTTCCAATACTCCCTCAACGATTGATTCCAGAACAGTACTCATTGGCTTGGATCAATCCCCTCGTTCAGTGCGCTCCATGGTGAAAGCGCTTTGCGATCATACTTTTTCGAAATTCCGCGCTTGGTTAGCCAGAAAACCAATGCCAGCGTAGGCACGAGTGCCAATAAAAGAATTACTAATTCCTTCATCCTCTTCCACCTGCATTTTCAATCTTTTTAATCTCATTTGCAGTAGCAATTGCGCCGAGCACTGCGGCTGCTTTGTTAAGGCACTCTTGATTTTCGGCGATGGGATCCGAATCAGCAACAATTCCCGCTCCCGCCTGAACATAAGCCGTACCATCTTTAATTACAGCAGTTCTAATGGCAATGCAGGCATCAATATTTCCCGTGAAATCCAAGTATCCAATCGTGCCGCCATAAATTCCTCTACGAACTGGTTCATTCTCGTCAATGATCTGCATCGCCCTAGGTTTTGGGGCGCCCGATAAAGTCCCGGCAGGAAAGACCGCAAAGAGTGCATCTACCGAACTCTTAGTCGCACTTAACTTTCCAACAACAGTAGAAACAATATGCATGACATGTGAGTAACGCTCGATTCTCATAAATTCAACTACTTCAACGCTCCCCGATTCGCAGACTCGGCCTAAATCATTTCGACCCAGATCGACGAGCATTAAGTGCTCTGCTCGCTCTTTGGGATCAGCTAGAAGTTCAATCCCCAGTGCGGCATCAACTTCGGGATCGCTTGAACGCTTTCTTGTTCCGGCAATTGGATGAATTAGGACTTCATCATTTGTAACTTTGACAAGGGCTTCTGGGCTGGAACCGACAATATCTAACCCACCTTCAAATCTAAGCAGGTACATATATGGACTTGGGTTGTGGAGTCGTAAAATTCGATAGATATCAAAGGCATCCGCCTCGGCTTTTAAATCAAATCTCTGTGAAAGCACAACTTGAAAAGCTTCTCCAGATTTAATCTCTTCCTTGATTCGTTCAACTCCGGCAAAGAACTGCGCATCGCTCGTCGAACGATTGAATTGCGGTGTAACTGGGGAAATTAAGGTTGAAATGTGAGCCGGATTTTCTTGTCGAAGATCAGAAGCCATGCTTGCCAGACGTTGCTGGGCTGATTCAAATGCCGCGTCCACTCCATCGTCATTGCCATTCCAATTAATTGCATTCGCAATCAAGGTCACGATTCCATTTTGGTGGTCATAAACCGCAATATCGCTTGTGAGCATAAAACTAATCTCAGGAAGTTGGAGATCAGATGGAACTCCAGGTATCAACTTCTCGAGTCGCCGAACTGCTTCATACCCCATGTATCCAACAAGCCCGCCGGTGAGCGGTGGCAAATTGGAAAGCTTTGGAGATCTCAAGTGTGATGCGGTTTGCGCGAGAGCTTTTAGCGGATCAATCCCGGTCGGTGCGCCAGCTGGAATCGTTCCGGTCCACGTCGCTAAACCAGACTTTTCAGTAAGCGTTGCCTCGCTATTCACCCCAATAAATGAATATCTTGACCAAGCTCCGCCATGTTCTGCTGACTCAAGCAGAAAAGTTCCTGGACGATTCTTTGCTAACTTTCGATATAACGCTAAAGGAGTTTCGCTATCGGCCAAAAATTGTCGCCACACTGGAATGACATTATGAGTCTTAGCAATCTCTCGAAATTGGTCGAGATCCATCTCTAATTTACTCATAAGAATAAAATCTTAGATTTCAATTTCGTTGTGGAAGCAGGAACGCTCCCCGGTATGACAAGCGGCACCTATTTGATTGACCTTCAGCAATAGCGCATCGCCATCACAGTCATAAGCGATCGAAACTAATTCTTGAAAGTGTCCAGAACTCTCTCCTTTTAGCCATAGTGAATTTCTACTACGACTCCAATAGGTAACTTTTTTCGACTCTAAAGTTTTCAAAAGTGCATCACTATTCATCCAAGCCAACATAAGGACTTCATTTGAATTTGAATCTTGGGCTATAGCGGCGATCAATTCACCCTTTGATAAACGAGCGAGTATTTCCTCGGGTATCTGTGCAGAAGGTGCCATTGGGCAATTCTCCACTATTTCAACCTATTGGCGTACGGGAATTCCTTCCTTGCGCCAATCTTTCTTGATATCTGAGATCTTAATCTCGCCAAAGTGAAAGACGCTGGCGGCAAGAACAGCATCCGCGCCAGATTTTATGGCAGCTGAAAAATCAGGAATGCTCCCAGCGCCACCACTTGCAATAACCGGAACGCTAGAAATTTCCCGCACATCCTCGATCATTGGTAAATCAAATCCCGACTTAGTTCCATCTGCATCCATCGAATTCAAAAGGATCTCCCCAATCCCCCGCTCAATGGCATCCGCAATCCACGTGAGCGCATCCAATCCAGCACTTTGTCGACCGCCATGAGTGGTTACTTCGTAGCCAGATTTTGTTCCAGCTCGCCTAGCATCAACTGAGAGAACCAGAACTTGATTGCCAAAGCGATCAGAAATTTCATTTATTAATTCCGGCCGCGCTATCGCCGCCGTATTAATTGAAATTTTGTCGGCGCCGGCCCTAAGTAAGCGATCTACATCTTCAACAGAGCGAATACCGCCGCCAACTGTAAGTGGAATAAAAACTTGTTCTGCGGTCTTGCTAACCATTTCTAAAGTTGTATTTCGGTCTTCAACACTTGCCGAGATATCTAAAAAGGTTAATTCGTCAGCGCCATCTAGGCCATATCTTTTGGCGAGCTCCACTGGATCGCCAGCATCAACAAGATTAAGAAAATTGACGCCCTTCACTACGCGACCGCCCGATACATCCAGGCATGGAATTATTCGTTTAGCGAGAGTCATTTGCCAGAAACTTCTAAGGCTTCTGGAAGGGTGAAGGCACCGGCATACAAAGCCTTTCCAACAATTGCGCCTTCAACTCCGATTGAAGTCAATTCCCGCAAATCAATTAAGTCTTGCAACTTTGAAACGCCGCCACTGGCAACAACCGGGTTTTTAGTGGCCGCACAGACTTCCTTTAGTAATTCTAAATTTGGACCAGCCAAAGTGCCATCCTTTGCTACGTCCGTAACTATGTATCTAGAACAGCCATCGCGATCAAGCCTGGCCAAGGTTTCAAAAAGTTCGCCACCTTCTTTGGTCCAACCCCGCGCCGCCAATGTATGGCCCCTTACATCCAGTCCTACTGCAATTCGATCACCAAATTCGGAGATAACTTTTGCAGTCCATTCTGGATCTTCCAACGCCGCGGTTCCTAAATTTAAGCGCTTGCAACCAGTAGCTAAGGCAGTTCGAAGAGATTGATCATCACGAATTCCACCAGACAGTTCGACATTAATTGGAACACTTCCTATAACTTCAGCCAAAAGGTCGGCATTACTTCCAATTCCAAATGCCGCATCTAAATCAACCAGATGGATCCATTCGGCACCAGCAGCAACGAACTCGCTCGCAACCTCTAGCGGTGCACCATATTGGCTTTCCTTGCTCAACTCGCCTTGAACAAGACGTACTGCGCGACCATCTTTCACATCGATCGCCGGAAGTAATTCCAGTTTCTTTAAATTACTCATAAGCCTTTGGTCCAATTCGCTATTAGCTTAGCTCCGGAATCGCCACTTTTTTCTGGGTGGAATTGTGTTGCCACTATATTCTCAAATTCAACTGCGGCTATGAAATCCTCGCCATAGTTTGTGATTGCATTAACTGCGCCAGACACCTTTGTTTTTGCGGCATAGGAGTGCACAAAATAGAAAGATGATTCTTCAACACCAGAAAAGAGTTTTGAACCGGTTTCGGTGTTAACTGTATTCCAACCTATATGCGGAAGAACTTCAGCTGAAATTCGATTGACAGAGCCAGGCAAGATATCTAAACCCTTCGATATCCCTTTTTCATCGCTATCGGTGAAAAGAATTTGCATACCGACACAAATACCAAATATCGGTTTCTTGGCAGCTACCCGATTTGCAATTATTTCGCGCCCACCAGCATTAATTAGTTGGGAGATGCAAGAGGCAAAGGCGCCAACACCTGGAACAACAAGCCCATCCGCATCGGCACAAACTTTAGGATCTTTTGTTACAACCGTATTTGAATCCGCTAATGCAAAGGCGCGTTCGGCCGAACGTAAATTCCCTGATCCGTAATCAAGAATTGCGATCAAAGAACGCCCTTGGTTGATGGAATGCCGGTGGTCTTTCCATCAATTGCACATGCATCCTTCAATGCTCTCGCAACAGCCTTAAATTGCGCTTCAAAAACGTGATGAGCATTGCGACCTTCAAGAACTCTTACGTGAAGAGCAATGCGTGCTTCGGCAACAATTGATTCCCAAATATGGCGACCAAGAGTTGTATCGAAAGTTCCAATTAATTCAACAATTTCTGGTTGGCGGTGTACTAGATATGGTCGACCCGAGAGATCCACAGCAGCTTGAACCAAAACTTCATCGAGTGGAACCATGGCATCGCCGAAACGTCGGATACCAGCTTTGTCCCCTAGCGCTTCGCGAAGGGCCTGTCCAAAAGCCAAAGATGTATCTTCAACAGTGTGGTGAGAATCGACATCAACATCGCCGGTTGTCTTAACCGTTAAATCAAATCCAGAATGTTTTCCAAGTTGCGAGAGCATGTGATCAAAGAATGGAACTCCGGTATCAACTTCAATCAAACCGGAACCATCTAGATTAAGTTTTACATCAACTTCTGACTCTTTGGTCTTGCGGTTAACGTGTGCACTTCTCATGATCTGCTCCTAAGTTCTCGCGATTTCGTCAAGCTTTAATAAACCTGGCTAATTATGGCCTAAGTGTGGCAATAGCCGCCAAGAATCGTTGATTCTCCTTTGGGGTTCCAATAGAAACTCGCAAGTAACCCTCGATTCCAATATCTCGGATCAAAATTCCCTGCTCAACAAGTTCTTGCCAACTCTCGGAAGGTGATTTGGTGAAACCCTTGAACATCAGGAAGTTCGAACTACTTTCCACGACTTCGTAACCAAGATTGGTTAATTCGCGCTTTAGTAATTCCCGTTCAGATCTAAGTAGATCGACCTGTGCCAGAAGTTCTTCGGAATTTTCCAAGGCCACGATTGCAAGCGCCTGAGTTTGTGCGCTCAAGTGATAGGGCAAGCGAGTAACCAAGCAAGCATCTATGACTGAAGGGTGAGCTATCAAATAACCGACTCGTGCGCCTGCGAAAGCGAACGCCTTCGACATCGTGCGAACCACAATCACATTCGGATAATTAGCAATCAACGAAACAGCGGATTTTTCATTTGAGAACTCTTCGTACGCTTCATCAACTACCAATAACCCATTTACTTCCAAAGCGGCACTGGCCAATCTTTCAATTTCAAGGATTGAAAGAATCGTTCCGGTCGGATTGTTCGGGGTTGTGACAATAGTTATTGATGGCTTGTTGGCGCTTATCTCTTTAAGTGCAGCTTCGGTATTCAATGTGAAATCCGAGTTGCGCTTAGCTTCTATCCACTTAGTTCCGACAACTTTGGCTATAAGTGGGTGAACCGAATATGAGGGAGTAAATCCTAAGATTGTTCCTCCACCAAAGGCCAAGAAGAGCGTCTGCAGAATTTCATTGCTGCCATTTGCAGCCCAAATATTTTCAAGAGCAAACGTGGTTCCAACTCGCTTATTTATGTATCCGGCAAGCTTTTCCCGAACTTTGGTTGCATCTCGATCGGGATAGCGATTTAAGCCATGGAGCACTGGGCCAAGGGCGCTAATCATTTTCTCGACTAATACTTCCGGTAGTTCAAATGGATTCTCATTTGTATTTAGCGCAACAACATCTTTCATTTGCGGTGCACCATAAGGTTTTAAATCCTGTAAGTCAGGACGAAGCGGAAGCCAAGATGGCCAAGTACCTTCTTTATTTGGTGCCATTGCCCGGTTCTTTCAAATTCGATAAACGTACGGCCATTGCCTCGCCATGGGCTGGAAGGTCTTCTGAATTAGCTAACAGAATTACATTCTCTGCAATCTCAGAAAATGCTTTCTGGTTATAACTAATAAAACTAACGCCCTTGAGAAAAGTTTGAACAGATAGCCCACTTGAATGGCAAGCGCATCCACCAGTTGGAAGAACGTGGTTTGAGCCAGCGGAATAATCACCAAGCGATACTGGTGAAAATCTTCCTAAGAAAACCGCGCCAGCATTTCGGATTTGCGCAGAAACGTTAGCCAAATCCTTCACTTGAAGTTCTAGGTGCTCGGCGGCATAAGCATTAACGACATCGATTCCTTGCGCGATATCACTAACTAGAACTATTGCTGATTGTTCTCCCGAAAGTGCTGTGCGAATACGTTCTGAGTGTTTGGTAGCACTGACTAACTTCGTCAATTCTCTACTGACTTCTGCTGCCAACTCAGTAGATGGCGTTACCAATACGGCTGCCGCAATTACATCGTGTTCTGCCTGGCTGATTAAATCGGCCGCGACTTCACTAGCGATCGCACTTTCATCTGCAAGCACTGCAACTTCAGTTGGACCAGCTTCAGAGTCAATTGCAATCTTTCCACGGAGCGCACGCTTTGCCGCAGCTACATAAATATTTCCCGGGCCAGTAACTAGATCAACGCTCGGGCAAACTCCCTCAACTCCATAAGCAAACATTGCAATTGCTTGCGCTCCCCCAATTGCGTAGACCTCGTCGATACCGAGCAAGGCGCAAGTGGCGAGAATTGTTTTATTCGGATAGCCGTTGTTGTTTTTCTGCGGCGGAGAGGCAATCGCAATGCTTGGAACTTTTGCAATCTGCGCCGGCACGACATTCATGATCACCGAACTTGGGTATACCGCGTTACCTCCCGGAACATACAAACCAACTCGGTCAACTGGAATCCACTTATGAGTGACTTCTCCGCCATCTACAACAACCGTAGTTTTTTCAGTTCGCAATTGATCGGCATGAACTTTTCGAACCCTTTTGATCGCTTCTTCTAAAGCAAGTTTCACCTTGGGATTCAATTCGCCAAGCGCTGAAGCAATCACATCTTTAGGTACTCTGATTGAGATAGGAGCAATACCGTCGAATTCTTTTCCAAGTTGGATCAAATCTGATTCTGTAGCTTTTGAAACTCGATCTAAAATCGGCGCAATTGCCGCAGTCGCCGATGCCACATCTAGTACGGCGCGGGGCAACTTCTTTTGATACTCGGACTTGGTTAGGGCTTTGCCACGTAGATCGATTGTTCGAATTTCTACGGGAAGCATTGACCAATTCTAATCTAGTCAATGTTGGCCCGGAGCCGAAATATTTAAAGATGGAGGGACTTAAACTAAACAATCCGGGCCGAGGATCGACTTCAAGTCAGCGCTCAGGCTTGGCGATGCCGTGACGCGAAGCTCATCCCCCAATTTCATAACCAAACTCTTCTTTCCATCATCCAGTTTTAAATGAACATCGCGCTTTCCTGGATGGGAACGCAAAATTTCCTTGATGCGATCTACAACTGGCGGAGTGCATCGTACGGTTTCCATGCTGATCACAAGTGGACCGGTAGGCGCCGCGCTTATATCAGGAGTACTCAGATCAAGTGCCATAAGTCTGGGTTGTTCTTCGCGCTTATCGACTCGGCCCCTAATTACGACAATTCGATCATCCACCAAACTCATGGCAAATTGTGAATAGGTTTTGGCGAAGAACATAACGTCTACTGCGCCTTCTAAATCCTCAACTGTGACAATCGCCCAAGCATCACCAGTTCGGGAAACTTTTCGTTGGATCTGAGTTATTAAGCCGCCAATATTTACAATCTGTTCGTGTCCGACTGAATCTTCGCCGATCTGGCTAATTGGCATATCAGTCGCCGCTCTTAATGAATGTTCAACGCCAAGTAATGGGTGGTCTGAGACATACAAACCAAGCATCTCTCGTTCATAACTTAAAAGAACAGCCTTCTCCCATTCTTGTTCTGGAATATCAACTTCAACGCCCGAGACGGTCGAAGGATTTTCTGAACCTGCGCTTCCAAAGAGATCGAATTGACCGATAGATTCCGCCCGCTTTGCTTCGATTACCGAATCAATCGCTTCCAAGAAAATTAATGAGAGCCCCTTACGTGGGTGGCCCAGTGAATCAAAAGCGCCAGCCTTAATTAACGATTCAATAGTCTTCTTATTGCATACGATTGCATCTACCTTTGCTAAGAAATCACCAAAGTTTTGAAAGCGACCTTTCTCAGATCGATTAGCGACGATGGATGCAACGACATTCTCTCCAACGTTTCGGATAGCAGTAAGGCCAAAGCGAATATCGGTTCCAAGCGGGGTGTAGTCACCTGTCGATTCATTTACATCTGGTGGTAATACCTTGATGCCCATTCGGCGACATTCATTTAGGTAGAGCGCACTCTTATCTTTATCATCGCGAACGCTGGTAAGAAGAGCTGCCATATATTCGGTTGGGTAATTAGCCTTTAGATAGGCGGTCCAATAGGACACGATTCCATATCCGGCGCTATGCGCGCGGTTGAAAGCGTAATCCGAGAACGGAATTAGTGTTTCCCATAATTTATCAATTGCTGACTTTGAAAAACCATTCTCAGTCATTCCCTTTTCAAAGTTCACATATTCTTTATCAAGAATCTCTTTGTTTTTCTTACCCATTGCTTTACGTAATAAATCTGCACGACCAAGACTAAATCCCGCCACCTTTTGGGCGATTGCCATTACCTGTTCTTGATAAACAATCAATCCATAGGTGTCGTCGAGGATCTCAGCAAGTGCCTCTTTTAATTCAGGGTGAATTGAGGAAACTTCTTGGCGCTTGTTTTTTCGATCGGCATAATCATTATGTGCATTAACACCCATAGGTCCTGGGCGGTACAAGGCGATGACAGCTGAAATATCTTCGAAGGAATCTGGGTTCATTTGGCGAAGTAGCGCACGCATAGGGCCACCATCGAGTTGGAATACGCCTAGCGTTTCACCGCGTCCAAGTAATTCGAAGGTCTTTGGATCATCCAATTCCAAATCTTCTAACTTCAAATCAACGTTTTTATTTGCCTTGATGTTTAAGAGGCAATCATCGAGCACTGATAGGTTTCGAAGACCCAAGAAATCCATCTTAAGAAGACCAATGGATTCGCAGGCTCCCATATCGAATTGCGTAATTATTGCGCCGTCGGAATCACGTCGATGAATCGGAATTACATCTAACAAAGGCTCGCGACTAAGGATTACTCCCGCAGCATGCACGCCCCATTGACGCTTAAGTCCTTCTAAACCACGAGCCGTATCAACAATCCGTTTTGAATCTGGATCGGTTTCATAAAGAGTTCGAAATTCGCCAGCCTCGCTATAGCGATCGTTTTCTGGATCAAATACTCCCGAAAGCGAAATATCTTTCCCCATTACCGTGGGCGGAAGCGCCTTCGTTAACTTGTCGCCAAATGCATATGGATAACCAAGAACTCGCGTTGAATCTTTCAAAGCCTGCTTCGACTTAATAGTTCCGTAAGTAATAATTTGCGCAACGCGATCATCGCCATATTTGGCCGTCGCATATGCAATCATCTCCGAACGTCTACGCTCGTCGAAGTCCAAATCGATATCTGGCATCGAAATACGTTCTGGGTTTAGGAAACGTTCAAAGAGCAAGCCATGCTTAATCGGATCTAACGCAGTGATTCCTAAAACATACGAGACTAAGGAACCGGCTGCTGAACCGCGACCTGGGCCAACGCGAATACCGACCTTTCTGGCGTGGGCACATAAATCTGAAACCACCAAGAAATATCCGGGGAATCCCATTTTGATCATGACATCTAATTCATAATCAAGCCGCTCTTGATAATTAGCTGGAATCTGATTTCCAAGTTTTGCAGCTAGGCCAGCATTTGCTTCTTTTCGAAGCCAACTATCTTCGGTCTCACCCTTGGGGACCGAATACTTCGGCATCAGATTTTCATCCTCGCGCATCGTGATCTCACAACGTTCGGCAATAATTAAAGTGTTGTCGCATGCCTCCGGAATATCGGCAAAGATCCGGCGCATTTCGCTGGCGCTCTTTAGGTAAAACTCTGAGTTTTCAAATTTAAATCTTTTTGGATCGGCCAAAGTTGAACCCGATTGCACACATAGGAGCGCTTCGTGAGCTGGTGCATCTTCTAATTTTGTATAGTGCAAGTCATTGGTTGCTAACAATGGAAGACCAAGGTCCTTCCCTAACTTAAGCAAATCCTTCTTAACGCGATTTTCAATATCAATGCCATGATCCATAATTTCCAAAAAGAAATTCTCTTTGCCAAAAATATCCCGAAGTTCACTCGCCGCCTTCAGCGCCTCTTTATATGCGCCCATGCGCAATCTGGTTTGAATTTCGCCGCCCGGGCATCCCGTTGTTGCAATGATTCCTGTTGCATATTTGGAGAGAAGTTCTCGATCCATGCGCGGCTTGTAGTAATAGCCTTCCAATGAAGCGAGCGATGAAAGCTTGAATAGATTGGAAAGACCTACATTATTTTCAGCCAAAAGCGTCATGTGGGTATACGCCCCACCGCCAGATACATCGTCTTCGCCGCCGTCGGCCCACTTGACTCGGAATTTATCGAATCGAGATTCCGGTGCCACATAAGCTTCAATTCCAATAATTGGTTTTACGCCAGCTTTACGAGCCTTCTTATTGAAATCGTAGGCACCGAAAACATTACCGTGATCGGTAATGGCAATCGCGGGCATCTCCTCTTTCGCTACTTGTGCGACAAGTTCATCAACACGTGCGGCACCATCGAGCATTGAGTACTCGGTATGCACATGGAGGTGGACGAAACCTGGTTCTGCCGACATTTATGGGAGATTACTACGCAGCTAATTGCCCTGAGCGTTATGGGCGAGAATTTCTAATGAGCGTGTCAGATCCGCTGGGTACTCAGAGAAGAACGAGACCTGCTCGCCGGTTGCCGGATGGCGAAATGACAGCTCTCTGGCATGGAGCCAAGGGCGGGAAATCTCAAGTCGATCGGCAATAGTGTGATCAGCGCCGTAGGTAAGGTCACCAACTAAGGGATGGCGAAGCGCGGAAAAGTGGACGCGAATTTGATGAGTACGTCCAGTTTCTAATTCGATTTGAAGTAGGGAAACTGCGGGAAATAATTCCAACGCCTTATAGTGAGTAATGCTTGGCTTGCCATCCGTCACAACCGCGAATCGATAATCTTCTTTTGGGTGGCGATCGATCGGCGCATCAATGGTTCCTTCTGATGGATCCATATGACCTTGAACTAAAGCGTGATAGACCTTTTTCACGGTCCGATCACGAAATTGTTGTTTTAGATCGCTGTAAGAATTTTCATTCTTTGCAATAACCATCAATCCGGTAGTTCCAACGTCGAGTCGATGAACGATTCCTTGGCGTTCGGCGGCGCCACTGGTCGCGACCTGATAACCAGCAGCAATAACGCCACCGATGACGGTTGCATCGCGCCAACCAGGGCTTGGATGTGCGGCAACTCCAGCTGGCTTATCTACAACTATTACATCCGCATCGTCGTAGACAATCTTCAAGCCCGAAATAGGAGTTGCAACCAATGCTGGTTCGGCCTTAGCTGCGGGCATAAGAACGGAAATCGTTTCACCAGTACTAACCTTGTCAGACTTACCTAAAACTCTTTTCCCAATAGTTATTTCACCGGCTTCGATCAGCGTTACAACAGTTGAGCGCGAAAGTCCGAGCAACCTTGAGAGCGCGGCATCAACCCGTTCTTTATCGAGTCCCTCTGGGACAATTAGATGTTTCTCTTCGCGATCCATTTATTTAACGACCATTCTCTAAAGTCTTTAAAGGTACTTTCTTCCATCGAAGATAGAGGATTATCGCGGCACCAATTACAACTGAGGCATCTGCAATGTTGAATGTAGGCCACTTCGAGACTTTGATCCAATCGACTACTGCGCCCTGCAAGCCGCCGGGAGCCCTGAAGATTCGATCGGCTAGGTTGCCAAAAATTCCACCCAAAACTATGCCAAGGGCCAATGCCCACTTTGAATCATTAATGCGGCGACCAATCCAGAGGATTGTTGCTGCAACAGCAATTGCAAAAGTTGAGAGAAATATTGTCTTGCTAGTTGCCAAGCTAAATGCCGCACCTTTATTGAAGGTCAAGGCAAACCTAAAGAAATTTCCAAGAATCTTCTTATCGCCAGTTCCTAGATACTTGATCGCCAGTGACTTTGTTGCCAGATCAATCAAAAAAATTAGTAGTGCCGTTAAGGCAAGGCGCCGTCTAATTGCGTAAGTCAGCGTCGTTCCTCTTTAGCTTTGCATGACATGCAAAGGGTGGCGCGAGGGAATACTTGAAGTCGGGCTTTCCCAATTGAGTTGCCACATTCTTCGCAACGACCGTAAGTCTTATTATCGATTCGCTCAAGGGCGCGCTCGGTTTGCAAGACCATATCGCGAGCGTTATAAACCAATGACATTTCATGTTCGCGTTCAAAAGTCTTAGTTCCGGCATCGGCTTGATCATCGCCAGCGCCAACACCAGCTGCGCTAATTAAATCTTCCATATCGCTCTCGACGGCGGCCAATTCAACTTTTAGACGCGCTAAATCTTTCGCCAATTCACTGCGCATAGATTTAAGTTCGGTTGCAGTCCAATTCTCAACGCTCTCCCCCATTAGAAGTGGCGCCGGAGCAGCTTTAATTGGTTTTAAGCCTGGCCCCTTCTTTCCACTTTTAGTTGGGCGTGGCGGTGGCAACATTGTTAGGCGACGTTCTTCAACAACAACTTCCGCTACTGCTACCTCGTGAGGTGTCACGGTGATTGTGGTTGAGTCACCTTTGGTTGTGCTCTGTAATTTTGCTGGGAATGGCTTTCCAGGTGCGCGCTTGGCTAATTGTGGTTTAACAATATTTGGTGAACGAGTTGGCGCCGCCTTCTTCGCTGGCGCAGCTTTTTTCGCAGGAGCCTTCTTGGCTACAACTTTCTTCGCAGCGACCTTCTTTACTGCCTTTACTGCAGCTTTCTTCACGGTCTTAGATGCTGATTTTTTTGCTGCTGGAGTCGACTTCTTGGCAACTTTTTTAACCATTTTTACGACGACCTTTTTCATTCTTAAATAGGGTTTCTAGATATTCCAAATATTCCAGGCCGTAGCGGTTCCCCGCGCCAGCCCGCAAAGATTAGACCTTGCGTGGCTGATCACCAACTTTGCCGCGCTAGACTTGCCATAATGTCGAAGGTAAAAACGCTCCCGCCGCAGATTGATCTGCCGGCCGTTGAGCACCAGATTCTCTCTTTCTGGGAGACGCAAGAGATTTTTGCGAAGACGATTTCGGCGCGTAACGGCGCACCAAGTTGGACATTTTATGAGGGACCGCCAACCGCCAACGGCAAGCCTGGAACCCACCACATTGAAGCCCGAGTATTTAAGGATCTCTTCCCGCGCTATCAAACAATGAAGGGCCACCAAGTAATTAGAAAAGCCGGTTGGGATTGCCACGGCTTACCAGTTGAAATCGCCGTTGAAAAGGAACTTGGCTTTACCGGTAAGGGCGATATCGAGAAATTTGGAATTGCGGAATTCAACGCAAAATGTCGCATCTCGGTGCAAGAACATGTTGATGAATTTATTGCGATGACCCGCCGCATGGGCTTCTGGGTAGATTTCGATGAAGCTTATTGGACTATGTCTAGCGAATATGTCGAAAGCGTTTGGTGGTCCCTCCAACAAATCTGGAACAAGGGTCTGCTTGTTCAAGATCATCGCGTTGCTCCTTATTGCCCACGATGCGGCACCGGGCTTTCAGATCATGAATTGGCACAAGGGTATGAAACTGTTACCGATCCATCGGTCTTTGTTCGCTTCCCAGCCACATCGGGCGAAGTTGCAAAGTTAGGCGCATCGTTTTTAGTTTGGACCACAACACCTTGGACTTTGGTTTCAAATACCGCAGTTGCGGTAAATCCAAAGGTGACCTATCAAGTAATTGAAATTAGCAACGAAGAAAAAACTGAACGCTTAGTGGTTGCCGAAGATCTTGCTCATATCCTTGGAGAAGATCGAAAAGTTATTGCCTCATTCAAGGGCGACGAACTTGAGAAGACGACCTATGCTCGCCCATTTGATCTAGTTGAGATTCCGGATTCACACTTCATTGTTCTTGCCGATTATGTGACCGTCGAAGATGGAACTGGCTTAGTTCACCAAGCCCCGGCCTTTGGTGCCGACGATTTCCAAGTCTGTCGAAAATACAATCTTCCGGTCGTAAACCCAGTTCTGCCAGATGGTCACTTTGAAGCTGGAATTGATTTAGTCGGTGGCACTTTTTTCAAAGATGCCGATAAACCCCTAGTCAAAGATCTAAAGTCTCGGGGACTTCTATTTAAGCAGCTGCAATACGAACACTCCTACCCACATTGCTGGCGTTGCCATACCGTCCTTATTTATTACGCCCAACCTTCTTGGTACATCAAAACGACTCTCATAAAGGATGCACTTCTTCGAGAGAATGAAAAAACCAATTGGTATCCAGAGACTATTAAGACTGGACGATATGGCGATTGGCTTAACAACAATATCGACTGGGCTATCTCCCGAAACCGTTACTGGGGAACTCCGCTACCAATTTGGCGCTGTGAAAATAAGCATGATTACTGCGTTGGCTCACTCGCCGAACTCGGCACGTTAGCCGGCAAAGATTTACTTGCCAGCGATCCTCATCGCCCATTTGTTGATGACATTACCTTCGCCTGCAAAGAGTGTGGCGAAGTTATGAAGCGAACTCCGGAAGTTATTGATTGTTGGTTTGATTCCGGCGCCATGCCATTTGCGCAATGGGGCTATCCACACAAGCCTGGATCAAAGGAAAAATTTGAAGCGGCTTACCCAGCAGATTTCATCTCGGAAGCTATCGATCAGACTCGCGGCTGGTTCTACACACTTATGACAATTGGAACCTTGGTCTTTGATCAAAGTTCATACGAAACAGTTCTCTGCCTGGGCCACATCCTTGATAAGGATGGCCGAAAGATGAGCAAGCACCTTGGAAATGTTTTAGAGCCGATTCCACTTATGGATCAACATGGCGCAGATGCAGTTCGTTGGTACATGCTCGCCGCTGGATCTCCGTGGAGCGCTCGTCGAATTGGTCATGATGCAATCTCTGATGTTGTTCGAAAGACCCTTTTAACCTATTGGAACACCGTCTCATTCTTTACGCTCTATGCAAATGCTTCAGAGTTCAAAGTTGAATCAACTATTTCAAATCCAAGCACGATGGATCGTTGGATTCTCTCTGAGTTAAATACGCTTGTTTCCGAGGTTGATAAGGCATACGCGGGCTTTGATTCGCAAGAGGCTGGCAAATTGATTGCCGCTTTCATTGATGATCTTTCAAACTGGTATGTGCGCAGATCGCGTCGTAAATTCTGGGATGGCGATAGCGCTGCATTAAATACGCTTTATCGCGCTCTTCGCGAATTAACCAAGCTAATGGCACCGATGGTTCCCTTTATCACCGAGCATGTCTGGCAAGAATTAGTTCGAACCGTTGAACCGACAGAGAAGGAATCGGTTCACTTAACCGATTTCCCAACCTCAAATTCGAGCGAGATCGATCTAAAACTTTCAAAATCAGTTCGACTCTCTCGTCGCCTTGTAGAACTCGGTCGCGCAGCTCGTGCGGAATCAAAGATCAAGATTCGCCAGCCACTCTCCCGCGCCCTTGTGGCAGCAAATGGCTGGGCGGAAATGAACGCCGAAATTCGTTCTCATATCTCTGATGAATTAAATGTCCAGCATCTCGATGAATTGGCATCAGCCGGCGGTGAATTAGTTAGCGTTACAGTCAAAGCAAATTTCAAGAGTCTGGGTGCTAGATATGGCGCCGACGTACAAGCAATCGCCAAGGCAATTGCAGATAGCGATCACACCGCCCTGGTTAAAACGCTTCGCGATAAGAACGCTCACACAATTTCCTACGGTGATAAGAGTGCTGAAATTGAATTAGAAGATCTTGTAGTAACCGAAACCCCTAAAGAAGGCTGGTCGGTGGCATCCCATTCCGGTGAAAGCGTTGCCTTAGACCTGACGCTTACACCAGAACTCATAGAAGCTGGTTTAGTTCGCGAGGTAATCCGCGCAATTCAGGAAGAGCGCAAGCAATCTGACTTTGATATTAGCGATCGTATTGAGGTTCGTTACTTTGCAAAGCAAGAAGTCCTTGCTGCTATTAAAGCAAACCAAGAAATAATCGGATCTGAAACTCTTGCTACCAAGTTTGAAGAAGTAAGCGGCAAAGAGAATAGCGATAATGAATTAGGACTCTGGCTCGAACTTAAGCGAAATTAAAAAGCAGTCGCAACAATTTGTGCCAATTTCTGTACAACGAAAAAGACCACAATAAAAGATAGATCCAGCGCAACCGGGCCAAGTCGAAGTGGCGGCACAAAACGCCTTACAAAATTTATGACTGGGTCAGTGACTGCGTAAATTAATTCGGCTAATGCGAGGATGATGCCGCGCGGTTGCCATGAACGGGCAAATACCCGAACATAATCAAGAATTAATCGACCCACCAAGGCAAAGAGAAATATTTGCAAGACAATTGAAATGACATTACCAATTGTGCTCATAAATTAATTTGCCTTTGCGTAACTCTTGAATCAGCTTTGATTGAAGAAACTTGCCTGCGCTGCGGCAGTCTTATCTTCATTGCTAACCATCACATTTGGTGGCGTTAGCAAAAATACCTTTGAGGTTACGCGTTCGATTTGGCCGAAATGACCAAAGACGAGTCCTGATGCAAAGTCAATGATGCGCTTGCGCTCTGACTCTTCCATATCTGAAAGATTCATAATCACTGGCTGTCCGCTTCGATAATGCTCACCGATGGTGCGCGCTTCGCTGTACATACGTGGATGCAATGTGATGATTCGATCGACTACCGCCGCTTCGCGTACTTGAACTACTGGTGCAGCTGGAGTTGTTACTCGAACTGGTGCAGCAGCTGGACGAAGATATGAAGGGGTCTCTGAATCTGCAACAACTTCACGACGAAATGAACGTCGAGGCGCCTCTTCAACTACTGGAGTAGTTAGATCGCCCTCTTCGTCATCTACAAGTCCAAGAAAATTCGCTGCTTTTCTAAATGCATTAGCCATGGGTAAATCGTAAGCGTGAGATCACCGAACTCCGAGGATTTGGCTCCCTATTCGAAGATGTGTCGCGCCATGGGAAATTGCACTTTCAAAATCGTTGCTCATACCAGCCGAAAGTTTGGCGATAGCTGGGTACTTACTTTGAATCCCTTTGTGGATTTCGGCCAACTTTGAAAACGCCAGTTCGGGTTCGATCCCGGTCGGAGCGACCGCCATTAAACCAATCGGATTTAGCGTTGAAAATCCCATAAGTTTCTCGATAAAGGGCTCCAACTCGGCAGGTTGCACTCCCCCGCGATTAGTCGGTTCAATCTCCTTTAAGAAATCCAAAGAGACCTGAACAAAGGTATCTATTGTGGAAGTTCCTTCATTTTTAATAAGCAAGTCATGCAAAGATGCCGCATGGCGAATTTCATCAAGTGAGTGAATTACATCCGCCCATTTAATTATCGATTTCAATTTATTGCTTTGGATCTGGCCCTGAAAGTGCCAGATTGACTCGGCCTCAATTTCAGGGGCCTTGACACTGCCCTCTTGATCACGGTTCTCGCCAAAATTTCGCAAGCCAAGCTCGTAAAGAATTTCTACATCACTTACTGGAAAGGTTTTGGTGACTGCAATCAGAGTCACTTCATCGCGCTCTCTTCCAGCACCTTTGAGTGCGTTGGCTATTCGATCGCTAACGCTCTGAAGATTGGCATTGATCTCTTCGATTCGCTCCAGCTTTGAGTTCTCATCCATCAAAGTGAAACAACTCCATATTGTCGAAGCGTCGTTGCATCACGTCGAAATGAGAAATACTCCGGATCCTCTTTCGTGCAAATTCCGACATCGCTTACTTCAACCCCTAATGACTCAAGTTCTAAACGCGCAGCCAACTTGAGATCCAGACGGCCTGGATGATTTCCGATTCCAGGCATTACCGAACCAAGCTCTTGAAACATCTCTGGTGAGACTTCATAACATTTTCCGCAAATACTCGGACCAATAACCGCCTTGATCTCAGCAGCGCCAAGCGATTGCATAGTTGCAACCGTCTTACTCAAAATACTTGCAACCAAGCCCTTGCGTCCTGCGTGCGTGGCAGCGACCACGGTTTTGGATGAAAATAAAACTGGCAAACAATCAGCGCTTGTGACGACTAACCCCACGCCCTTTTCCTGGGTAACTAAGGAATCACACTCAGGCAAAGTTGGATTTGATGCAGAATTTAAATCTATGTGCACAATACGGTCACCGTGAACTTGCTTCATGAATGCAAGAGAGGTGAGTGAAGTTATTTCCGCAAGTGCCGATGGATTATTAAAGAGGTTTCCAGATTTGCCAGTGAATAATTCACGTGCCATTTCTGGAGTTATCTCATGAAGTCTGGGATATCTATATCGTCTTCTGAGACCATCTCTTCAAAAGTGATCCGACGACGACCGGCTTGCTTGTTCTCTTCGACTGGTTGCTCTAGCGCAACGGCCAAAGGATCATTTGCTGCAATTGGATCAGCCTTGCCTGCGAGTGAGGCGGCATCGATAACTGGAACGGAAACGCGCTTTGGAATTCCGCCTTCAAATCCAGCAGCAATTACGGTCACGCGAACTTCATCCCCAAGGGCATCATCAATTACTGTTCCAAAAATGATATTTGCATCAGGGTGGGCTGATTGCGCTACAAGTTCGGCTGCTTCAGATAATTCAAAGAGTCCGATATCAGAACCACCGGCAATCGAGAGAAGTACTCCATGAGCGCCATCGATTGAAGCTTCTAGTAGTGGACTAGAGATTGCTAATTCCGCTGCGCGGGTTGCACGAGCTTCTCCGCGTGCTGATCCAATTCCCATGAGCGCCGAACCAGCTCCAGCCATAACACTCTTGACATCGGCAAAGTCCAAGTTGATTAATCCTGGTGTTGTAATTAAATCTGTAATGCCCTGAACGCCAGAGAGCAAAACTTGATCGGCGCTTCGGAATGCTTCCAATTGACTAATTGATCGATCTGAAATCGCAAGCAAACGATCGTTTGGAATGACTATCAAGGTATCTACTTCTTCACGAAGTTGTGCAATGCCTTCATCGGCTTGAGCTGTGCGACGTTTTCCTTCAAATGTAAAAGGCTTTGTTACAACACCGACAGTTAATGCACCAATTTCTTTTGCAATCTTTGCGATTACTGGTGCACCGCCAGTTCCAGTGCCACCGCCTTCACCAGCAGTTACGAAAACCATATCCGCGCCGCGCAACATCTCTTCAATTTCTTCTGCGTGATCTAGTGCGGCTTGTCGACCAATTTCCGGAGCAGCACCTGCACCAAGTCCGCGAGTTAATTTTCTTCCGATATCTAATTTCACATCGGCATCACTCATAATTAATTGTTGTGCATCGGTGTTGATTGCAATGAACTCAACGCCTTTAAGGCCAGCTTCAATCATTCGGTTAACTGCGTTAACTCCGCCGCCACCAACGCCAACAACTTTGATGACTGCTAAATAATTCTGTGGTGTTGCCACAATCTGCCTCTTCCCTTACCCTAAATCTCAACTTGAGAGTTATGGTGCACTGTTCTGATGGCAAAACTATGGTGCATTCAGTGGTCAAGCAACGACCGACACGAATTAAAAATAGTTAATTATATTAATTTCATTTAACAACTGGCGAAGCTGCATCTGAAAGATCAACCAATGAAATCTTCTTATTTTCCGGTAGCGCAAGGAGACGATTTAACACTTCGATTTTATTTGGTAGATCACTTACTTGGCCCCATTGGATTAGCAGGGTCGGCTTGCGTAAACCGGAGGTCATACTCACGATTTGCGAATCAGAGATGACCAAACTTGTCATGCTCTCCAAGATGGCGGTGGGCATAGCAGCAACAAATTTGGCAGCTGATTTTCGGGTCAAGTTATTGCTGTAGTTGAGTGAGATATTCGGAAGGTGTGAATTGGGAAGATTGGCGCTTTGTGGGAGCAGAAACTCGATTCCATCGCCATCTAGATATTTCGTTGCGCCAGATTGGTCGATGAATTGAGCGACCGGAACTCGTGGGGTTATCGAAACTGAAATTGTTCCCTTAAGCCAATTGCGGGCGATTTTCTCTTCTTTGATCCAACTAATTCCGGCCAATTTGTTGGATGTTCCCGCCAAGTTAAGTCGGGCCAATTTATCCCCCACGGCTATTGAATTAGAGCCAGTGCCTTCAATCGTGGTGCTTATTTGTAAGGCTTGCGGCGATCCTGCTTCAACACCGGAATAAGAAATTTTCTTTACTACCAAAAGGTTTGACCATCCCAGACCATATGCCGATGTTGCGATAAGAGTGACAACTAGGAAAGTTGTGAATAAGCGCCGAAATCGTCTTGAAAGTTTAAGCAAATCTTTCTTCCAACATTTCTAGTAGGACTGGGGCAAGTGAATTAACATCACCGGCGCCAAGGGTGATGATGACATCACCTTTTGAAACGTCGGAGGCAATATCTTCAACTATCTGCAACATAGAAGGCTCGTACTTGGCCTTTTCCGGCGACATGTTTCTTGATATTAAGAGTGAACTAACACCAGGAATAGGTTGCTCGCTCGCTGCATAAACTTCAAGTAAGTAGACCTGATCGGCCAAACTGAGTGCCTTTGCAAAATCTTCGGCAAAGATTTGTGTCCGCGAATATCTATGTGGTTGAAAAATGACAATTACTCTTCCTGATCCAGCAAACCGACGTGCGGTCTCAAGTGTTACCCGAACCTCAGTTGGGTGGTGGCCATAGTCATCGATAACAGATATTCCATTGACTACTCCCCGCGTTTCAAATCGACGACGAGCACCAGAGAAGCTTTCAAGGCCAGCTAATAGATCGTTTGAATTTGCACCTAGTTCGATGCCCGCAATTAGGGCGGCTGTTGCATTAAAAAGATTATGTTCGCCAGGAATCGTCAGGGTTAGCTCGCCAAGTACTTTGCCCAACCGAGCCACTCGAGCATGGCCACCTTTGGCATTTAAAGATATGTGAGAAAGGGTGAAATCGCTATTACTCATTTGATTTCCATAGGTTAAAACCTTGATATCTGGACGGTTTAGCTCGCTTACTCGCTTCAGTAAATCAACTACGCCGGGACTATCTATGCCAGCGACTAGAAAGCCACCAGTCTTTATAGATTTAACAAACTCTAGGAAGAGGTCAGAAACCGCCTGGAGATCAGGGAAATGATCTACGTGGTCTAACTCTAAATTTGTAATGATGGCGCCGAGCGGGCGGTACTCGAGAAATGAACCATCTGATTCATCAGCTTCGGCTACGAATATATCGCCGGAACCTAAGTGGGCATTTGTCCCTGCCCGATTAATCATGCCGCCAATTGCAAATGATGGATCCAAGCCAGCTCGTTGAAGGGCAACGGTTAACATCGAAGTAGTTGTTGTTTTTCCGTGGGTTCCTGCGACTGCAACAGATTTTGATTCAGACATTAAGAGCGCAAGGGCTTGGGCTCTACTCAAAATCTCCAGACCAGCGCTTTTTGCTGCCACCAATTCTGGATTCAAATGATTAATTGCACTTGAAACGACTAACAAATCTGCATCCTTCAAATTGCTTGCGTCATGACCAACACAGATTCGAGCACCAAGAGTTTCCAGGCCCGTTAAGACTGCAGATTCTTTGGCATCTGATCCAGATACTTCAATGCCAAGTGAAATCATTATTCGTGCGATACCGCTCATTCCGGCACCGCCTAGACCAATAAAGTGAACCCGGCGCGATTTAAGCTGCGTCAGATCCATAATTAAACTTTAGCCAACGTTTCCAATGCCAATCGACCAATTAGGGCATCGGCGTGAAGAAGATTGGTATCAATAGGGAAATTTCCAGAATTTTTCGCCTTACTCAGTAGCGAATCGAGCTTTGAGACCAACCACTCTGAGGAAAATTCAGAATTTCGACAAAGTTCGGCTTGGCCAGCCGAGACTAAATCAAGGGCATTGGCTTCCTGTTCGCCATTGCCAATTGGAAGTGGAACAAGTAACGCATAGGTACCAGTCGCAGCGATTTCCGCGCAAGATACCGCGCCGCTTCTTGAAATTATCAAATCACTTGCCAGATAGATCTCTGCCATATTTTCAATATATGAAAGTGGTGTGTAACCCGTAATTTTTAGTGGGAGTTGATTTCTCTTCCCTACCGCGTGAATCACATTGCAATTCTTTGCCAGGACCTTGGGTAGGGATGTTGCGATTACCTCGTTTAGCTTCGTTGCTCCGAGGGAGCCCCCGAATACAAAAATCGTTTGCTTATCTGGATTTAGATCAAGCGATTTGAGAATTGCCGACCGCTTTTCAATTCTTTGTGCCGAAGTCAATTTTGAAATCTGGGCAATCTCTGAACGTATCGGCATTCCAACAACTGTCGCGTTGGCGAATAGCGAAGATTGTGATTTCGTACCCCCAAAGGCGATGGTCAAGTGCTTTGTGAGTTTTGCGCCAAGACGGTTGGCCCATCCTGGCTTCACATTAGCTTCATGGATGATTATTGGAACGCGCATGACCCAGGCTGCCACATAGACCGGAGCGCTTACATATCCACCGAACCCGATTACCAGATCCGCCCGACGTAAAATCGAAACCGATTGCCAGAACGAGATTTTGAAACGAAAGGCCCAACTAAGAATTGAAAAATTAACTGATCTAGGAAAAACCGCTTTTGCAATTTTGTGAAATTTCCAACCTGTTCGAGGAATTAAATCCATCTCAATGCCATGTCTTGTGCCAACAAATTCGCAGGTAACTTCTTTGCTATTGGCTTCCAACCATTTACCGACAGCGATCGCGGGTTCGACGTGACCGGCAGTTCCGCCGCCAACAAGAATTACCCGCTTCACGCTTTCGCCGCCTTTCGCTCGCGCAATATGGCCTTAAGTTCTGGCTCGCTTCTTGCAACATTCAAAACAAAGGCTATCCCCAGGAAATTTGCGATTAGCGAGGAGCCGCCATACGAGATAAATGGCAGCGTAACGCCAATTACTGGGACTAAGCCCACGTCGGTAAGTAGATTTACCAAGATTTGAAGAATTAACCAACAACCGATTCCAGTCACTGCATACTTTGAGAAGGAATCTTTGGTGTGAATCGCAACTCGGAAGATTGCAAATATTAAGATCGCATAAAGAGCAATAACCGCAACGGTGCCGATCAACCCCATCTCTTCGCCAATGACCGAGAAAATAAAATCGGTATGTGCTTCAGAAAGATTTGCCCACTTCTGCTTACTTGCGCCAATTCCAACCCCAAAAATTCCACCGCTTGCCAAACTCATAAGGCTATGAGCGGGTTGCCAACCAGCAAACTTATAAACCGCCGGAGCAAACGGATCCATAACTGCGCGAAATCTTCGAAGTCGGCTTGGCTGACTTATTGCATAGATAACGGAAGCTCCAAGAACAAGAATTGAGACAATCGATACGCTCTTCAAATCAATACCGGATATAAAAAGTAGTGCAACAACGATTCCGGCAACAATCATGGCAGTACCTAAATCTTTTCCGGCCATAATCAAACCCAAGAACGCTAGCGCACCTGGGCCAATTAATATCCAGGCTTTTGAATTTTGCCCAGCTGCAATTCGCTCTTCATGTTTGCGAAGCATCAAGGAGCAATAAAGAATTAAAGCCAATTTCGCAAATTCACTTGGTTGAATTAAAAAGGAACCGACCCCAATCCAGTTCTTATTTCCGTTGATCGATTTACCAATCAAAATCGGCAGAGTTAAGAAGAAGGCGCCGCCTAGAAGTGAGATCCGCGCCAAACTAATCCATTTGGACAGCGGAACTATTGACCCCCAGGCAGCTAATCCCACACCAATTACAAGGAATAGAAATTGCTTTAGAAAAATTGAATAGGCATTTCCGGATTGTTCGAGTGAAGTTACCGATGATGCCGAAAGCACCATGACTAAACCAAGTCCGGCTAGCGAGGTGACGGATACCAAGATCATTAAATATGAAGCTGTTGGCTTACTTAAGAAATTTCGATATTGCGAACTCTTTTCACTAGCCATTACTTAATCGCCTCCACCGCTCTTGCAAACAAGTCACCGCGCTCGGCATATGATTTAAATTGATCCATCGATGCACATGCTGGCGCAAGAAGTACCACATCCCCGGCGCTTGCGATTTCTTGGGCCTTGGCGACCACCTTCGCCATCAACTCGGACTTATCGTCACTATCAATCTTATGAATCGCTACCTGTGGGGCATGCTTAATAAGCGCGCTTTCAATTAGGTCTCGATCGGTACCAATTAAAATTGCGCCTTTAATTCTTTTGCCATATTTCTGAACCAAATTTTCCATCTTGGCGCCTTTGGCCAAACCACCAGCAATCCAAATTACCGATTCAAAGGATCCAAGTGCTGCAGCTGCGGCATGAGGGTTTGTTGCCTTTGAATCATTTACCCAGAGCACATCGTTAATCTTGGCAACCTCTTGAAGTCGGTGACTGTCTAACGTAAAACTTTGCAGACCTTCTTTAACAACCGGATGAGGAATTCCGAGGGCTAAGGAAATACCGGCCGCCGCCATCGCATTTGAAACATTATGGGGAACCGTCGGCCTAATGTCAGTTAGTTCACCAAAACTTTCCGCCGAATTTGGATCCACCACAAAGGCGCGATCAACCAACAACTCTTCGACCAAACCAATCTCCCCTGCCTGAGGAGTATCAAGACCGTAAAAAATCTTCTTGCCTGCGAAGGAGGTTGTTCTAAGAATAATTTCTGGATCAGATAAGTTGAGGATGGCGCACTCACTCATGGCTAATAGCTTCAACTTTGCATTTGCATAGTCGTTAAAACTTCCATGCCAATCAATATGATCTTCGGCAATATTCAAAATTGCGCAAGCCTTAAATCGAGGTAGTTCGCTCCATTCAATCTGGAACGACGAAAGCTCCAAAATAAGTGTGCCGAAACGCTCTGTGGATGAAACCGCGGTAATCGCCGGCAATCCAACATTGCCACATGCAACAGCCTTGATCCCACTCTTGGAAAAGATTGCTTCGGCCATCTGCACGGTAGTTGTCTTTCCATTTGTGCCAGTTACTGCGACCCAATTTTGTTCTGGGTTTAATTCAGATCTCACGAGCCAAGCAAAATCAATTTCACTAATAGTCTCTGTTCTGCTTGAAGCAAGAGATTGAATAATTTGATTATCTCGGCGCCAACCAGGTGAAACTATCGCGAGGTCGTATTGACCTTCAGGCATTGTAATTACTTTAAATTTACTTGCTAGATCCGCTTTCTCATCCAATAATTGGAATTCGATATTGCGCGAACCTAAAAATTCAGCAAGTGCCTCGCCAGTCTTTCCAGCACCAACAACAAGAACACGCTTATTTTTAAGTTCTTCAAGGTAGGACATTATTGAGAAACAACCCATTGTCCGTAAAAGAGTCCAAGTCCTGCAGCAACGCTCAAGCCGGCGATAATCCAGAAGCGAATTACGATTGTTACTTCTCCCCAACCAAGTAATTCAAAGTGATGATGTAGCGGTGCCATTTTGAAAATTCGCTTTCCGCCGGAAATCTTGAAATAGCCAGTTTGAATAATTACCGAGAGGGCGCTGATTACAAAGAGTCCGCCAAGTAATACGAGCAACATCTCGGTTCGTAGAACAATTGCGATTCCCGAAATGGCGCCACCTAAAGCCAGGGACCCAACATCTCCCATAAAGATTCTCGCTGGTGAGGCATTCCACCAAAGAAAACCAGCACACGAACCAGCAAGTGCAGCTGCTAGCACCGCAATATCGAGCGGATCGCGCACCTCATAACATTGGGAAACTTGGCCCACGATTGCACAGCTTTGTTTGAACTCCCAGACACCAATCAAGATAAATGCCAAGAAGGCGAGAATTGCCGCACCAGACGCCAGTCCATCTAACCCGTCAGTGAGGTTTACGCCATTACTTGTTCCGAGAACTAGGAAGATAATCCAAATAACAACCGCAACCGATCCAATTACAAATGAGGTTTCACGAACAGTTGAAAGGTGAAGTGAAATTGGTGTTAAGCCGTATGTGTCTCGAAATCTAAGTCCAGCCATCGCAAAAGCAATTGCAACCAAAGCTTGTCCGAATAGCTTTTGCTTAGCCCGTAATCCAAGGGATTGTCGGCGAGAGATCTTTAGCCAATCATCCAAGAATCCAACAAATCCAAGACCGGTCATAAGTCCGATCACCAGGAGCGCTGAGGCGCTTAAAGAAACACCCGTTAAGAGGTGGCTTACCAAATAGGAAATGGTGCTTGCAGCAATCAATATAGCGCCGCCCATAGTTGGTGTTCCGCGCTTTGTGTGGTGGCTCTTTGGTCCATCATCGCGGATCTCTTGGCCATAACCTCGTTTAGCCAAGACCCGAATAAATATCGGTGTTAAAAGGAAACTAAGAATCGTTGAAAGTGAACCTGCAAAGATTATGCCCTTCAATTACTCATCCCCACCTTCGGTTGCGATAACCCTATGCTTGAGCGAATCAATAATTCCAAGTGCCAACTTTTCAAATCCCTCTGCGCGTGAAGCCTTCACAAGTACGACATCACCTGGTTGAAAGTGTGAAACAAGTGAGAGTGCCTGCAAATAACTTGGGAAGTAGTTCAATTGACTCTCCCCTTCAAAATTCTTTGCTCCGTTTAAATAATCCTCGGTTCCGATACTTACAAGCTGATCGATTCCGATTTCAGACGCGAGTCTGCCAACCCCTTCGTGCTCTTGGATAGCCAACTCGCCGAGTTCATGCATCATCCCAAGAAATGCCCAGCTAACCCCACCCCGCTCTTGCGCGAGTAGTGCAAGGGTTCTAAGCGCCGCGCCCATGCTTTGCGGATTGGCATTGTATGAATCGTTTATCAAAAGTATTCCGGCTTGCTCGGTTAGTTCCATACGCCAACGACTTGAGAGTTCGGCAGTTGATAACGTGGCAGCTATTGAATCAATTGGAATTGAAAGCGCTGTTGCAACCGCTGCTGCCGCTAAAGCGTTTGCAACCTGATGCATGCCAAGTAATTGCAAACTAACTGCGGCCCGGCCACTTGTTGTCACCAAATCGAAGTGCGCCCGACCTTCTCGCATTTCCAGGTCTGCTGCTCGAACTTCGCAATCTGAATTCTCGCCAAAGGTAATCTTCTTTAAGTCCAAGTTATCTGCCATCGTTGGCGTGAATTCATCATAAGTTCCAAGGACCGCGGTGGCGCCTGTTGGTAGACCGAGGATTAGTTCTTGTTTGGTTGCCGCGATCTCTTTCCTAGATCCAAATTCACCTATGTGGGCGCTACCTACACCAAGGACAACCCCAATTTCTGGCTTTGCAATCGAAACCAAATGGGCGATATCACCGCGGTGCCTTGCTCCCATTTCAACAATACAAAACTTGGTATTTTCATCGCACTTTAGAATGAGGAGCGGAACACCAAGCTCGTTATTCAGCGAGGCTTGTGGAGCGATTGTATTTCCGGCTACTTCTAGGACATGTCGAAGTAAATCTTTTGTTGTGGTCTTACCCTGCGAACCAGTAATTCCAATTACATGTAAATCTTTCAATTTTGATCTAACTTCGATTGCCAATTTCGTAAGCGCTACTTGGACATCTGAAACTAAAACTGTTGGAAACCCGGTTTCCTTGCTTGCGAGAATAAATTCCGCGCCATTAGAAATCGCATCCTTTGCGTAATCATGGCCATCAACTTTGGCGCCGACAAATGCCGCAAAGAAGGTGCCAGGTACCGCTTCCTTGGAATCGATTACTGGATAAGCCTTAGTTTTATCGTTCGGAGATAGCCCTTTTAACTCACCGGAAACAATCCTTGAAATTTCCGCAAATGTAAGTTCGATCATGAGAGTTCCTCAATTGCTCGAGCGAGTTCAATTCGATCATCAAAGGGGTATTTCACGCCAGAAATTTCTTGTCCGGTTTCATGTCCTTTGCCCAGCAGAACCAAACAATCCCCAGGGCTTGCTGTTGTGACCGCAAAGGCGATTGCTTCAAGGCGATCTGCGATAACCACATCACCTTCGCGAAGATCAAGCCCCTTGGTCATCTCGCTCAAAATTACATCAGGATTTTCGGATCTTGGGTTGTCGCTCGTGAAAATTGCAACATCGCTTCCAGCAAGAAGTTGTGCGCCCATGAGCGGACGCTTTGATTTATCGCGATCACCACCACAGCCAAGAACTGCGATGATCTTTCCCGTGGATTGTGAACGCAGCGATGCAAGTACTCGCTCAACTGCATCAGGGGTGTGGGCATAATCAACTAACGCTAGAAAGTCCTGGCCAAGATCTACTTTCTCCAAGCGACCAGCGGCGCCGGTCAATAAATGAAGTTTGCTTCCAATCAAGAGTGGGTCTATCTCATTTTCAAAAGCTATCGCGACGGCCATAAGTAAGTTGTCTAAATTGTGTTCGCCTATCAGCCCGACTCGGCCTTCAATAAGAATTCCGCCGGTGCCTCGAATCGCAACGTCATATCCATTTGTGAGCGATTCAATTTTGTCATAGTGCCATTGAGCTTTCCGATTTGATTTCGAAATGGCAACTACCGGTATTTCCGTCGTATCGAAAAGTCTTGTTCCATATTCATCATCAATATTTATAAAACCAAGTTCGGCGAATTCGTGCGTAAACAATTTACTCTTAGCGGCAAAGTAGCTTTCCATATCCCCATGGAAATCCAAATGGTCCTGCGTTAAGTTAGTAAAAGCAGCGATTTTAAATCTACTCCCCGAAATTCTTCCAAGCTCAATCGCATGACTACTTACTTCCATCGCCGCTACCGGAATATGGCGTTCGCAAATAGTGGCAAAAATTGCCGCGATTTCTGGGGCTTCGGGAGTAGTGAAAGATGTGTCGAACCTGTCTCCCCCAATAGCAATTCCAGTAGTTCCGATTAACGCCGAATCCTTATTGGCAAGGTGCCAAATTTGATTAAGCAGTGAGGTTGTCGTTGTCTTACCATTTGTTCCGGTTATGCCGACCAGTGAAAACTTAGTAGTTGGGAAGTCGTAAAACCAAGCACAAATATTTCCCAGAATTTTCCGTGGATTTTCAACAACGATTGTCGGAAGCTTTCCACCAACCAAGACCGAACCTTCGGAATCTGTTAAAACCGCTACCGCACCCGCAGTTATCGCGCTATCAATGAAACTGGCGCCATGGTTCTTGATTCCAGGCAATGCAACGAAGAGGTCGCCGGATATTAAATCTTTTGAATTAGAAACTACTCCAGTGAACTCAAAATCTATTTTGCAATCTAGGCCCAAGTAATTTGATAGCTCTTTACAAGTAGCTTTATATTCTTGAACTGGCCTAATCATTGTTTCAACGCAACTTTACTCAGATCCGCTTCGGTGAGCGGAAAGGCTTTCTCGTAAGTATTTGTAGGCGGGACGTGCTTTGTCTGAAGAACGAAACTCATAACCTTTTTAAATACTGGGCCGCCTAGTGAACCACCCCAGTGCAGTCCTTGCGGATCTTGAATCGTCACGCTCACCACATACTTGGGTGCATCCGCCGGTGCAAAACCAATGAAAGAAGCGGTGTACCCGCTGTAGCAACCACACTTGTCGCTGTATCGCATCGCTGTTCCAGTTTTGCCTGCAACCCGGTATCCCGGAATCGCGGCCGTTGGCGCGGTTCCATTTTCAGAGACTACGCTCTCAAGCATTTGACGAATCGTCGCAGCGGTTTGCGAGCTAACGACACGTTCGCTCGTTTGATCCTTTGCTGGTGAATAATTTCCGGAACTATCCGTTGTTCCTGCTACTACGGTTGGTGTCACTCGTACGCCATCATTGGCGATCGTTGCAAAAACACTTGTTGCTTGGAGGGCTGTAACAGAGTATCCCTGACCGAATGAAATTGTCGGTAGCGAGCTACCAGACCATTGGGAGATAGGGTGCAAAATTCCAGGTGATTCCCCTGGCAGGTGCGAGCCAGTACTTGATCCAATGCCAAACTTTGTTAGGTAGTTATAAAGTGTTTGGCTACCTAACTCCTGCCCAACTTGAATAGCGCCGGTGTTACTTGAAATAGCAAGTGCACCAGTTGCAGTAAGCCTTTCGGTGGCGTGCTTTTCATGGTCATGAAAACTATCTGGGCCGACCTTTAATGAATATGGAATTGTAAAGACCGAATTCGGCGTAATTTTCTTCTCTTCTAGCGCTGCAGAATAAGTAATTACCTTTCCAGTTGAACCTGGTTCATATGTATCTTGCACCGCTGGATTTCTAATACTCGCCAGACTGATTGTCTTTTTATCGGCTGGATCAAATGTTGGTGCACTCGCCTCTGCCAAAATCCCACCAGTCTTCGGGTCCATGACAATAACTGTTCCTGATTTAGCATGATCTGCCTTTACGGCAGATGAAATAGCATCTTGCGCAACCCATTGAATATCACGATCGACCGTAAGTCTGATTGAAGTGCCAGGCTTGGCATCGACTCTTACTTTGGCAGAGCCCGGAATGACTGTGCCGGCGCCGTTTTCATAGACGTATTGGCCATTAACGCCTGCGAGTGAATTATTTAAACTGCTTTCAATACCTGCCGCACCGACTCCGGCATCATTTGTAAATCCAATTAACGAAGAGGCAAGTTTTCCAGTCGGATATTCGCGAATGTAACCACGTTCAGAGAAAAATCCTACGATTCGCTTTGCCAATCCACCGCGCTCTTTCATTACCGAGCTGTTGTAAGTCGATAGTGCATCTTGAAGTTTGATCCAAGTTTCAGGGGTTGCATTTACCGCTACTTTTTTATACATCAATTTTCCGGTGTACAAAGCCTGCAAGTCGGCGACTGGCATGTTCAATACCGGTGCTGTGATTTCTGCTGCTTTGGCTGGATCGGTAATTTCAGTTTGGTCAACAACTATATTTACCGCGGCAACACTTCGGGCAAGTTCAACACCATTTACATCCGAAATTAGTCCTCGAGGGGCGAGCAAAACCGAGTAATTCTGCAATTCTCGATTGGCCTTAGCGCTAATTGAATTCGCGCGCACTACTTGAACTGAAAAAAGTTGGCATACGATTACAGCAAAAATTAACAAAGTTCCGACAAAAAGAAATTGAATTCTTCTGTGGACTATTGCGTGATGCTTCATGGATTCACATCCATATTTATATAGCTAATTGTAGGTGCTGGGACCATGCCAATTTTTGCCGCGGAAGCCGCAAGTTGATCGGGCGAATTCTTAGCATCTACCAACTTCATGATCGCATCTCGTTGGTCCATGGTGACATTTCTTTGATGCTTTAAGTGTTGCAAGGTAAATGCGTCTTGGGTCATCAAGATATTTATTAGGGCAACTACCAGAATATTTAAAGTCACTACGAGGCTGATCGTAAAAACAAATCTCCTGGAATGAATTCGAGCGGTTGCCTGTTTTACGGATACTAAGGAGAGAAATGGCCGGCCAGATCTTGGAAGCTCAAATGTTGGAATCAGCGTTGTTATTGCCATTATGCAGCCACCCGCTCTAGGGCCCGCAGGCGCATTGAACCAGCACGTGGATTTTCAATAATTTCGCTATCGCTAGCAGCTTCACTCCCCCGAATAACTAATTCGTAGTCGGGTTTTGAATTTGGAAGATCTATTGGCAAACCTAGAGGTGAGCGAGTCTTTGTAACTTCAGCAAAGGCGCTCTTAACAATCTTGTCCTCGAGTGATTGGTAGGACATAACAACAAGGCGGCCTCCAACAGAAAGCGATGCGATTGCTTGTGGAATCGCGCGTTCTAACACTGCAAGCTCTTGATTTACTTCAATGCGAAGGGCCTGGAAGGTTCGCTTTGCTGGATTTCCACCTGTTCGGCGGGTTGCCGCGGGGATGCTCACCTTTACAAGTTCGGCTAAATCTTTTGTTGTCTCAATTGAATTGCTCTCGCGAGCCTTTATTAAATTATCAACGATTCGAGTTGCAAATTTTTCTTCGCCGTAATTTCTAATAACTCTAACTAGGTCGTTTCGCGAATAGGTGTCGATTACTTCCTTTGCGCTAATCCCACTTGTCTGATCCATCCGCATATCTAGCGGAGCGGGCTGGGAATAAGAAAAACCACGTTCAATATTGTCGAGTTGCATCGAAGAGACGCCTAGGTCAAAGAGAATTCCATCCACGCTATCAATTCCAAGCTTTGCCAAAACGTTGGCAAGCTCGTCATAAACTGCGTGAACAATTACTACGCGGTCTATTACTTCCGCTAAGTTTTCTGTCGCTAGTGCGATTGCACTCGTGTCGCGATCTAAACCAATAACTTTCAGATTTGGAAAAGCCTTAAGTAGCGCCTTGGTATGACCACCCTGACCTAGCGTTGCATCAACAATTACGGGATTGCTCTTATTTTGAATGCCAGGGGTCAACAAAGCGACGCAACGTTCAAGTGCAACTGGAATATGTTGTTGCATTCTGCTTCCCCTTTCTATTCACTTTCTTTTTATCTGTTATTGATTTATTTATTGCTACTGATATGAACTCTGGTCATCGCCGGCCGACGGATCTTGGGGGTTACGGCGCCGGGGAAGGGGCGTCGCAATTGAGGTCGGCGATGGCCACAACTCATATCTGGTTTCATTAACCTGTTTCACTAATTGGTTTCTTCTTATGGATTTCTCCTAGAACAAACCTGGCAACACCTCCGAAGAAACATCAGAGAAAGTTTTTTCGCGATCTGATAAATAACTTTCCCAAGAAGCGCTATCCCAAATTTCCAACCGAGTGTTTGCGCCAATAACGACACAATCTTTTTCAAGGCCGGCATAAGTGCGAAGTCCGCTTGGAATAGTTACGCGACCTTGCTTATCTGGAACTTCGTCATGAGCACCGGCGAACATCACGCGCATGTAGTCACGGGCAGCTTTTTCGGTAACTGGAGCTCCGCGAAGGCGTTCTGTAATCGCAGAAAATTCCCCGCTAGGAAATACGTAGAGGCAACGCTCCTGGCCTTTGGTGATTACCAAGCCGTTTGCCAATTCATCTCGAAATCTGGCGGGAAGGATGATCCGCCCTTTTTCATCAAGCTTTGGTTCGTGGGTACCTAGAAACATCTGACCCACCTCCCCTTTTCTTACTTCATTTACGCTCAAATCCCCCCGGAATTGAGTACATGCACCACTTTACTCCACTTTTCTCCATTTTCAACCATCTTTACCCATTTATTTCCCATTTCCCCCCAATTTTTGGCATGAAAAAACCACCCTCGATCTGGTGTGATCTGGGTGGTTAAAAGGAGATTAGAGAGAGACTGGAAAGAGAGACCTAATTAGCGGTCGAAGTTACGACCTTCCCAGCGATCCTCAAGACGCTTAGACCAGTTCTTTTTGGCGCTATTGGCCTTGCCTGAACCAGCTCTTCCGTTCGCTCCGAAGGCACGAAGGTTGGTTATCACCAGCACAAGCCCGCCAAGGGCAATCAGAAATCCAATAATTCCTACGGCAGGCGTCTTAATAACTAGCCCGGCAAGCAGGACTGCCATTCCGCCAAGTAGACCGGCAAGGCCTGCTAGAGCTCTTCCAGATTGCGGAGTTCTTGTTGAACCGTTCAAAGTGGATACTAAACGCGGATCTTCCTGCGTTAAGGCAGCTTCCATCTCCGCCAGCAGGCGTTTTTCATGTTCGGAGAGAGGCATATTCAGAGAATATCACTCATCGTCATCTTCGGTACTTTCGATTAATCGGGCCGGACGTACGCTGCCCCGGCCAAACCTGGCGCTAGCCCGATCAATTGCAACCGTAGCTTCTCGCCAACCCTTCTCTCGCTCCCCTAGCTCAAGTTGGAAGGCGCCGCTTTCGCCAGCAACCAGGCCATCGAGTGCAACACCAACTAGCCGAATCCGAGCCCGATCTAACTTCAGGGCCAGGAAGAGATTTCGCACAACATCGAAAACTTCTTGTGTTCCACTTATTGGAAGTGCGAAAGTTTTTGAACGAGTAATTGTTTTGAAATCTGCAAATCTAACTTTTATCGAGATTGTTTTCGCGGCATATTCCTTTGCCCGTAATCGATACGTGGCTTTTTCAGTCAGACGCAAAAGTTCTTTCAAGATAATCTCTTGATCTTCAATATCGTAATCAAAAGTTTCGGCTGCGCTGATGGATTTATCTACTTCCTCGGGCTCGACATCTCGATAGTCCCGACCCCAAGCCAGTTCGTAGAGGGAACTTCCGGCGGCTTGGCCTAGCGCTCGTATCAAGGTATTTAGCGGTGTATTTGCAATGTCTGCAACTGTTCGCAACCCAAGTTTTTGTAACTCCTCATTTGTCTTCGGGCCTACACCCCACATTGCCTTAACGGGAAGTGGGTGGAGAAATTCCAAGATGCGATCTGGTGCAATTTCTAAAACGCCATTTGGTTTACATCTTCCCGATGCTAACTTTGCAATGAACTTATTTGATGCAATTCCAACCGAGCAAGTTATTCCTTGTGAGGTTACAACTCTCTTTCTAATAAGTTCGGCGATCTCACGACCACTTCCGAGTAGGCGCTTTGCGCCAGTTACATCAATAAAAGCTTCATCTAACGAAAGTGGTTCAACCAGCGGCGATATCTCCGAGAAAATTTCCATAATATGGCTAGATACTTCGGCATAGCGAGCCATATTTGGTGGAATGAAAATCGCATGCGGAGCCAATCTTCTTGCCTGTCCCACGGGCATTGCAGAATGAATTCCAAACTTTCTAGCTTCATAATTCGCCGCAGAAACAACTCCTCTAACCCCAGAGCCAACAACAACTGGCTTTCCTTTTAGCGTTGGGTTGTCGTGCTCTTCGACAGAGGCGAAGAAGGCATCCATATCTACATGCAGGATCGTTGCAAAACTTTCACCCACTGATGGCTCCGTCACGAGAACTGAGGTTACGCCACTTTTCATAAGAAGCCGCTAGATCCCAAGCCGCAGTCGCGCGAAGTGAAATTCCCCTAGCCCCGGTTCTACGAATAACTCCCCTAGCTAAAAATAGCCAGGAGTTTTTTAAAAGGCCGGCATAGCTATTTTGTACATCCTCAAAGAAAGTTAAATCGTTGCAACCATGGCCATCATCAAGAGTAAGAAACATAACTCGTCGACCAGATCTAATCGGCGGCGTTTGCAATGAAACCTTTACACCAGCGACTAAAACCGAACTTCCGGCACGATGCTTCATTAGATCACTCGAACGAACCGCCCCGATTGAATTTAGGAAATCGCCATAAAACTCAAGTAGATGGGTCGAAATATCCATGCCAGTTATCGCTACCTCGCTTAGTACTTGCTCGCTAGTGGTTAGATCTGGCAGGCCGCTCGGAAGCAATTCGGTTGGACGTAGTTCGAAAGTTAATTGGTCGCCAGAGTTCTTACTTCCAGTTAAGCGATATAGATCTTGTAAATGCAATAAGAGATCACGGCGATTTAACTCTGAATTATTTAAATTATGTATTCGATCTAGCGCCCCAATCATTACTAGATTTTCTGCTACCGGCCTACTAACCCCAGAGCGATAAATAAAATCTGCTAGATCTAGGTATGGTCGCCCTGCAATTATCTTTGCAATCTCATCACCGCTTATTCCACCAATATCCGATAACGCCATCCGAATCGCAAAACCGCTTGCATCTGGGAGCGATAACTTCTTTCCGGAACTTTTCGAATCAACTGCGGTGAATGGTGCCCGCCCGCCAGATTCACTTTCACCATCGACTAACTCGATGCGATAAGTAGCATCCGAATAATTAATATCGATTGGATTGATTGCAATTCCCCATTGCCGTGCCTCATCCAATAAGACTCGCTTTGGATACATTCCAGGATCATGGGTAAGTACCCCGGCTAAGAAAGCCGCTGTGTGATGGGTCTTTAACCAGGCGGATTGATAAGTTGGCAATGCAAAAGCGGCGGCATGTGCTTTGCAAAAGCCAAAGGAGGCAAAGGCGCGCAAGATCTCCCAAACTTCAGAGACTACTTTCTCCTGGTAGCCATGTGCGATCGCGGTTTGAAAGAACCAATCGCAGACGCGTGCTTGGCCATCAAAGCTTCCTAGTTCGCGCCGCTTCTCATCGGCCTCGGCATAAGTAATTCCAGTTAGCTTGGCAATAATTCTTATTACCTGTTCGTGGAATACAACTACTCCTTCGGTCTCATCCAATATGTCAACCAAGTCAGGATGAATGATCGATCTACTACTTAAGCCCTGTCTGGAATTTAAGAATGGTCTGATCATGTCGCTCTTTACTGGACCCGGACGGAAGAGCGAGATATCGATAATTAAATCGGTAAAAGAATCCGGTGAGAGTTTGCCAACTAGTTCGCGCTGTCCTGGGCTTTCGATTTGAAATATCCCAAGTGTTCGGGTCGATTTAATTAGATCAAAGGTAGGGACATCAGCCAGATCAACTTGGTCGATATCAATTTTTTCACCAGTCAACCGTTCTACTTCCGACAATGAATAAGCGATTGCCGATTGCATTCGAACGCCAAGTACATCTAGCTTTAGAAGTCCGATCGCTTCGACATCATCTTTATCAAAGACCACCGAGGCATATCCAGAGGCACTATTTTCAATCGGGGCGCGATCTTGTAGGCCTAAATCCGAGAGCGCAATTGCGCAAGGATGCATCGATAGGTGTCTTGGTAAACCATCTAATCGGCCAGCTAATTCAATTGCAGTACGAAGAATCGGAGTATTTAGATTTAGATGTTTTAGCTCTGGCAAATTTGCCAGCGCCTTAGAAATATTTCGCGATCTAATGTGTGGAAGTGATTTAGCAATTTGATCAATCTCCATTGGAGAAATCCCCATAGCCGCGCCAACATCTCGAATCGCATGCCGCGCCCGGTAGGTTTCGACCATCGATACCGTCGCGCAACGCGATTGATTGCCGGGCTTGCTCCAGTCGTTATCGCCATAGCGTTCAAAGATTGCATCATAAATTTCAAGGCGCCTGGCAGATTCAACATCGATATCAATATCTGGCAATTCACCGCGAAGCGGAGAACAAAAGCGTTCCATCAATAAGCCATGGCTTATTGGTTCGACTCCGGATATTCCTAGAAGATGGCAGATAAGCGATCCGGCGCCACTACCTCTTGCGGCCACGCGAATTCCACGCAACCTTGCGAGATCGGTGATATCGGCAACCGTTAAAAAATATGTTTCAAAGCCGAGCCCGGTAACGGTTGATAGTTCTTCTTCCAACCTTGAACTAGCGATAATCGATTGGGCGCCAGAATATTTTTTGCTTAGCCCAGCTTCGCAACGCTCACGTAATTGTTTTGCTAATTCGATTCGATTTCGAGCACCGACAACGCTGGCTTCCGGTAAATGGACTTCACCAATCCCAACATCAGTGCGCGCCGATAGCAAAGATCGTTCGGTCCATTCTTGCGTCGTCCTTAAAAGTGATCGACCAGATCGCTCGCCCGCCAAGCGCGAGATCTCATCGGCAATCGAAAACATCTGTGGGCTGCTTTTTAGATAGCCCTCGCTATTTTTTCGATCAATACTCTTATTGCTAAGTGGAATTAGCCGCCTTGTTGCATCAAGCACATCAGCTACTGGACCATCTTTACGGTCCAACATACGAACCGAATTTGTTAGTACTGCTGGGAGATCATTATCTCGCGCAAAAGCCAACGACTTTGCGGCGTAAGAAGTCGAATATGGCCCATCCCCTTTTGCCAAGTGGGTTACACATTCAATGGCTTGATCGGCAAAGATTTCGCGCGTGCTGTTGAAGATTGAAATTGCCTCGGCTTGCTTGCGAGCGCCGATTGCATTTGCTAATTGCGATTCTGGACCATGCATAATCAAAATATTCTTTGCGTAATCAGCGAAGCGATTTAGGATTTCATAAGTCAGAATCGAGTTATCGCCATTCATCTTTATCGCAGTAAGTAAGCGATAGAGCGATGGCAAGTGGCCGCTTTGGGCCAATAGGGTCACCCGGAACTTTTGTTGGATGAAACTTAGATTTACGCCCAGGATTGGGGTTATTCCATTTGCCTCACAGCTTTGTACAAAGCGAATCGCACCTGGCGCGCCATCTCGATCGGTAAGCGCTAGCGCCTTCATGCCAAACTCGCTCGCCCTTGTAACTAGTTGGTCAGCATGCGCCGTTCCGTATTTAAAGGAATAGCCGCTAGCCACTTGTAGATGGGTGAAGGAAGTTGCGTAAGCCATCTCTATTTGAATTTCTTTATCAAGAATTACTGGCAGGTCTAGATGTCGGCCTAATAATCCAGCTCTTGGTTATCTCATCTAATTCGATCTCAAAGGTGGTTAGCGCCCCTTCTGGCGCCGCCTCTACCCGCCAGATAGCCCGGGCACCATCATCTAGTGAATCTAAAATGTCTCGATCGCTTAGATGGTTATTTCCATCGCTAATTCGATTCCACCAACCGCCTGATTCGCGCCACCTAGATATGACGGCATGGATCTGGAACTTATGCCCCTTATAGATGAACTCGGTCGGTTCACCTTCGGGTGCGATTACTTGGGCCGAGTTTCGTGGCTTATCTGGGTTGCTTAGTTTTTCGAACATATGTTCGAAAGATAGTCACCCCCACTGACAGGCGCAAGTAGCTCTCGTCTCGTGCCGCGAGCCTGGGATTGAGCGTGCCCACGGAGAAATTAACCCCAAATTTAGGCAACACACCCAATTATTAGTTGAAAGTTCAACAACCAAGCCCTACCTTTGAGTCAAGACGTTCGCAGCAAGACCGCGACAAACTCGAACAAACTAGAAAAGGAAATAAATGAGCGCAATTCTCGTAATCGGCCGCATCCTATTTGGTGGCTTTTTCGTAATGTCAGGAATCAACCACTTCACAAAGCTTGAAGCGATGACTGGCTATGCAAAGTACAAGAAGCTACCTGCTGCAAAGCTAGGTGTTCTTCTGTCAGGCTTGATGCTACTAGTTGGTGGCGCATACGTACTTCTAGGATTCTACGCAGATCTAGGTGCACTCCTACTAGCAATCTTCCTTGTTCTAGCCGCGGTGATCTTCCACAACTTCTGGAAGGAAACAGATGCGACTGCAAAGCAGACCGAGCAAATGGCATTCATGAAGGACTTCGCCCTAGCTGGCGCAGCATTCATTCTATTTGCACTAGTTGCAAAGCACGGCGACCTAAGCTTCGGTTGGGTTATCTCAAAGGGTCACTTAGCACTATTTAAGTAATCCGATTAGTTATTAAAACGCCCTCGGTTTAAATACCGGGGGCGTTTTTTAATGGAATGATCAGAATGTGGAACTCTTTCTAGCCCTGATTTCCGGAATATTTATTGGTTCGGTACTCGGTTTTGTCGGTGCTGGCGGCGCAATGCTCTCGGTTCCAATTCTGCTCTACGTGTTTCACTACTCGCCAATCCATGCAACAACCGCAGCCCTGGCAATTGTTTTTCTTGCTGCACTATCTGGCGTGATCCCAAAATATCGCAAAGGTGAAGTCTTAATTCGTGATGCTTTCCTTGTTTGGGCTTTCGGACTCACAACAAATCTTGGAACCGCTATCTTCGCAAAGCACCTGCCAAATACCTTTATAACCTCTGGTTTTGCGGTAATCCTCGTCGGTGCTGGAATCTCAATGCTACGGGCGCCCGCCCTAAATCACGGCGAGCGAAAGATTCCGATTCTTAATTTGGTATTAATCTCACTTGGAATTGGCTGCATCACCGGAATCTTCGGAGTTGGTGGTGGCTTCATAATGATTCCGGTTTTGGTACTTGGTTTTAATATCTCTCAAGCCAAGGCAGCTGGCACATCGCTTTTAATTATTGCGCTGAATTGCCTCACCTCTTTTATTGGTCATCAGAGCATCTGGTCACAATTACATTGGCACATACCGTTGATCATGGCGATCGCTGCAGTAATTACTTCAACATTTGCCTCGCACAACTCAGGGCGTTTACCTCAGAAAACTCTTCGAAAATCCTTTGCCTACCTACTTTTTTCAATCGCGCTCTGGACCGTGTTAAAGACTTGGTTCCTAGGTTAGGCTTTCTAAATGCTTCGAAAAGTCTTTGCTGAATTCTTAGGTACCGCCGCTTTATTAGGAAGCGTCATTGGATCTGGAATCATGGCAACCAATGTCTCTTCTGACTTAGGAATGCAACTTATTATCAATATGATCTCAATTATTGCGATGTTGGTCCTCTTGATACTTGTACTTGGACCGGTCAGTGGTTCACATTTAAACCCTTTGGTTACTTTGCTAGACCTTTACTACAAGCGGATAGATGCAAAACTTGCCGGCTCCTACTTAATTGCTCAATTACTCGGTTCCTGCCTTGGGGTAGGAATTGCGGACTTGATGTACAAGAAGCCATTTTTCTTTCTATCGCATCATCAGCGCGCAGGTAGCAATGTTTTTCTAAGTGAAGTTATTGCCACTGCCGGGCTAATTGGCTTGGTTCAATTCCTCAATCGCAAGGAGCAAACGCGCTTGGCCCCAATAGCCATTCCGCTCTGGATTACTTCTGCTTTTTTTATGACTTCTTCGTTCGTCTTTGCAAACCCAACGGTTACATTTGCTAGATCCTTGAGTGACTCTTTTTCTGGAATATCACCGAGCTCTGTACCTATGTTTATTCTTGCGCAAATCATCGGGGCTTTACTCGGCGTCATATCCGCAAACCTAATTTCTGGGCGGGCTAACTCTTAATTAATATGAGTGAAAATATTTTAGAAAACCCAAATGTTAAGCGGGTGATTTCAACCCTGAAAGATTTGAACTTATCAGGTAAAGTTACAGCCCTTTCTGATAGCGCTCGTACCGCGCAGGAAGCGGCGGATGCTCTGGGAATCTTGGTGGGGCAAGTAGCCTCTTCAATCGTTTTTAAGTTGCCAGATGATTCTCCCCTACTTGTCATTACAAGTGGTCGGCACCGAGTAGATACCGAACTTGTTGCAAAGAACCTTGAAGTATCAAGGTTGCATCGAGTCGATGCTGATTATGTGAAAGCAAACTCTGGTTTTTCAATTGGTGGTGTCTGTCCAATTGGTTGGATCTCGCCTGCGACAATTGTTATTGATAAAGCGCTTAACGATTACGAAGTTATCTGGGCCGCTGCAGGCCATCCGCACGCAGTATTCCCAACAACCTATAAAGAACTTCTGCAAGCTACTAACGCGAAGTCCATGATTGTTTCCAATGATTAAGAAGCCTTATTGGAGCAAGGTTTCCGGCATCGGTGAACCGCTTTTCTTAATTCATGGAATGGGATCGGCGAGCACGGTTTGGCAAACCATTGCACCGGCACTCGAATCTCATTTCAAAGTTGTCTTGGTAGATCTACCTGGCCATGGCAATACCCCGCTACTTTCCGAACACAAAATGGATCCATATTCACTTGGCATCTCGATCTTGGAAATTGCCGATGCATATGGTTTTGCTAAATTTCATATTGCCGGAAACTCACTTGGTGGTTGGGCCGCACTTGAATTAGCAGCCGCAAAACCCGAGCGTGTTGCCTCACTTACCGCCTTGGCTCCAGCTGGTCTCTGGCTTGCGCCTTACAACAAACGACTTCCAGGCACCGCCAGTTCTAGAATGTTGGCGGCTGGCTTGCGCGATCTGGCACCGAAATTGTTGAAATACGAATGGGCGCGCCAAATTGGATTCAATTCAGTTTCCCCAAGATGGCGAGAACTTCCAGTTCAACTTTGCATTGATGCAGCTATAGCAATGGGAACTTCTACCGGTTACTACTCGGCTTGGGATGCCATGTTAGGTAAGCGATTTAATAAGAAAATCTCTGATGAAATTCCGCTCACAGTTATCTTCGGAGATACCGATAACACCTTGCCAGTTAAGACCTCACAAGAACGTTCACTTCTGCCAGATCATGCAAAATGGTTGGTGCTTCCAGAATCAGGCCACGCTCCAATGTGGGATCACCCAGATGAAGTTGTGTCGGAAATAATCGCAACTGCTAGGTTGGCCAAATGATTACCATCATTTATTTCTGGCGAATTAGGTTGATTTATCTGCCGCTAGCAATCTGGCATATGGGACTGGACCACCTGCCTTTAATAGTGAATCGAAAAATTAAATTCTACAAATTACTAGGAACCGGCAAGGGTGAAACCTTCACTCCTAACGATGCAGATCCAAAGCGCTGGGGTTTGCTCTTGACCTGTCGGCAAGAAGATTTTGAAGCTATCAACAATTCTGGAGTTATAAATGGCTGGCGCAAATTTGCCAAATCGGAATACTGCGCTGTACTTCAACTATTAACTTCAAAAGGAAGTTGGTCTGGAAAATCACCATTTGAATATCCCGATCAAACGCCCCCATCGCATAACTCGAATTGGGAAGGGCCAATCGCCGCAATTACCCGGGCTCGAATTAGAACGAGGCTAAATCCAAAATTTTGGCGGGCAGTTCCACCAGTAACGACAAGTCTAAAAAATTCGATTGGTTTGCTTGGCGCCATCGGAATTGGCGAGGCACCGATTGGACTACAAGGAACCTACTCACGGTGGGCAAATTCCAGCGCTCTCAGAGATTTCGCTTACAAAGGCAGTGCTCATCAGAAAGCTATTGCCCAGACCGAAGAATTGAACTGGTACTCCGAAGAGCTATTTGCCAGATTTGCAATAATTGACGAGCGTGGTGATTTTTAACTAAAGGTGCTGTCGTAAGGCAGAATTCGACCATGTCCATTAGGCAGTACCGACCAAAGCGCAATTCACGTCGAGGAATCGGCGCAAAAAGCGCGCTTTTGCTTAATCTAACTTTCTTAATTGCAATTCTTTTACAAGTTACCTATCCACTGGTTCACGGCGAAACCCTGCGATTGGTGACACTCTTCACTGTTTATTTTGGCGCTGGTGCGATGTTATTGCATGCACTCTTTAGTTTTGGTCTTCGCTACTTCCTAACTTTTGGCCTTGTAACTTTTCTTTTTGCACTTGCCATTGAGCAAATTGGAAGCAGAACCGGTTGGCCATTTGGAACTTATTCCTATAGCCAAACTTTGGGCGCATCGATTTACGGCGTTCCGGTAATTGTTCCCTTTGCATGGATCATGCTGGCCCACCCAGTACTTATTGCAGCACGAAAGTTGACCCCACACTGGGCATTTCTTTACGGCGGGCTCGGGCTGATGGCGTGGGATCTCTTCTTGGATCCACAAATGGTCGATGCCGGAAGATGGAGTTGGAAATTAAAGGGCCCAAGTGTTCCACTGGAAAGCAATATTCCCCTATCTAATGCCTTCGGTTGGCTACTGGCTGGACTTGGACTAATGGCAATTTTGAATTTGGTTCTACCGAAAGAGCGTCGCAAAAATGGCGCAAACTCTTTTATCCCAGATTTTCTTTTGGGTTGGACTCTATTTTCGGGAATCGTTGGAAACTTGTTCTTCTTTCACAGACCAGGAGTGGCAGTTATTGGTGGCGTTGTGATGGGAATACTTCTTGTGCCCTACTTCTTTGCAGTCACATTTGGCAAGCCGGATAACGCTTAAAGATGGGAATCTTTCTTCTAAATTTTTTGGCACTTTTCCTCGTGGTTGTAAATTCGCTTACCATCAGGAAGGTGAAGAATTCCAGTGGGTCGGCCATAACGAAAACAGTAGACATTTTGATTCCGATGCGAAACGAGGAAGAAAATGTTGCCCCTTGCCTACAGGCAGTTCTCAAAACTTCTGATGTTAAAAACTTTAGAATTTATGTACTTAACGATCACTCCAGCGACAAGACTGTAGAGTACTTGCAAGGTTTTCCAGTAAATACTTTAGATGGGGCAAAACTTCCCGAGGGATGGCTTGGAAAGAACTTTGCCTGCCACCAATTGGCCGAGTCCAGCACAAGTGAATATTTAGTATTCCTTGATGCCGATGTTCGAATCACAGAATTTGCAGTCGCTAGCGCCATCCGAAAATTAGAGGAGTTGGACTGGGATTACATCTCTCCCTACCCAAAGCAATTAACCGGAACCTTTGCCGAGAAACTAATTCAGCCATTGCTTCAATGGTCCTGGCTTGCCAGCGTGCCCCTTCGCATCGCTGAAATTTTTCCAAATCGCTCGATGACAATTGCAAATGGGCAATTTTTAATCCTTCGACGAAGCTCTTATTTAGCCATTGGAGGTCATGAAGCAATAAAGAGTGAAGTACTTGATGATCTAGAGCTTGCCAGATTACTTGTTGCAAATGGCTTTAAAGGCGGCGTAGCAGAAGGAAGTGAAGTCGCAAGTTGTCGAATGTATCAAAGTGCATCACAGTTACAAGATGGATATACAAAATCTCTTTGGAAAGCATTTGGCGGAAAGCTTGGTACCGCATTTGCAGTCGTACTCTTGGCAGCTACTGGAATCATTCCTTTCTTCACATCAGCCTTCGCCTATACGCTAATCATTTTCTCACGATTTGTTGCTGCGCTAAAGACAAAATCAAATCCAATCTATGCCCTACTCCATCCAATATCTGTTGGATATCTAATCTATTTAATTGCCCTCTCTTGGAAAAGAAAGTCTGCCAATACCCTTTCGTGGCGTGGGCGGAGCGTTTAGTTATGTCCAAAGTAGTCGTAATCGGAGCAGGAGTTGGCGGAATGTCCGCGGCTATTCGCCTTGCAAAGTTTGGTCATGAAGTTGTTATTTACGAAGCATCAAATCAAGTGGGCGGAAAATGTCGAACTAAATGGATTGGCGACTATGCCTTTGATATTGGACCATCACTTTTAACACTACCGGCCGTCTATCGTGATCTATTTCTAAAGACTGGCAAACGCATCGAACACCTTTTAAAGATTAAGCCAGTTGATCCGGCCTTTTACTATCATTTTCACGATGGAACCGAATTAACCTTCCCAAATCTTTCACTTCCTGGCATCTGCGATGAAATTGAGCGAAAGCTCGGCAAGCAAGCGGCAAATCAATGGCATAACTTGATGCAACGCGCTGAGTTTATGTGGGATGCCGCCAGAACCCCATTTGTCGAAAGTGAATTGGAATCATTATTCAAGCTAGTTCGACGTAAAGGCTTCTTAAAAGATTTAAATATGATTGCGCCTTTGAAATCGCTTCGTAAGTTGACCGATGAATACTCAAGTAACCCTTATCTAAAAAAGATTGTTGATCGGTATGCAACCTATACTGGATCAGATCCGCGCAAAGTCCCAGCAGTCTTACTGACTATCGCCTTCGTCGAAAGTTCATTTGGTGCCTGGCATATCGAGGGCGGAATAGGCCAACTCCCGCTTGCTTTAGCTTCAAGATGTAAAGAACTTGGAGTTGAAATACACCTCGGGAGTGAAGTTACTTCTATTAACTCATTTGCAGGCAAAGTCACCGGCATCAACCTTGGTCCGATGGAAATTTTAGCGGACTATGTCGTAGCGAATTCCGATGCGGAATATGTTTACAACAAACTTATTTCGAAGAATAATAAAACTGTAAAGAGTGAACGCAAGAAATTGGCTAAAGCTGAAAAATCATTGGCTGGCTTCTCGCTCCTCCTGGGCTTAGATAATTCAAAGCTAATAGGCCAACCTCGAAAAATGGCCCACCACAATATATTTTTCCCAGAGAACTACGACCTTGAATTTGATCAAATTTTTAAAGAGAACGTGCCGGTATCAGATCCAACAATCTACATCTGCGCTCCCGATGACCCCACAATGGTTAAATCCAAAGATAAAGAGAGTTGGTTTGTACTAGTTAATGCCCCTCGGCACGATCCTGAGAGTGGATTCGATTGGGGCGCTGACCCAAATAGCTATGCCGAATACATCATTAACAAACTCGATGCCTTAGGTCTTGATGTTTCACCTCGCCTAGAAGTAATGGAATTTCAAACTCCGCTAGATCTTTCAAACCAAGTCATGGCCCCAGGAGGCTCCATTTACGGTACTTCGAGCAATGGCGCCAGATCAGCCTTTCTTCGCGCAAAGAATCGTTCACCATTGAAAAATTTATTCTTGGTTGGAGGTTCGGCACATCCAGGTGGCGGGTTACCTATGGTTGGAATCAGTGCGGAAATTGTTGCTGAAGCTATAGGTTCCGCTAAATAATTTACTTTGCAAAACCTTTCTTAGCGCTTGCGGCAACTTGCAGTAGCGAAATCAATTGCACAATTAACCATGCAATAACAATTGTTTGAACCAAACTTGGTTTAACTTGAAATGTTATTAAGGCGATAATTGAAAAGATGGCACGCACTGGGCGTTCGCCGATACTCACCACTCCGATTTCAGTCAAGCCCAGACCTCCTGCCCTGGCCCGCAAATATTCTTGAGTTCCAGCTAAAACCAAGGCAATAAAGATTGCTCCCCATGGCGCACCAACTTCAAAAAGTGCCAAGGCCCAGAAGACTTCGCTTGCTCGATCTACGACCGAATCAATTACGGCACCAACTTTTGATTGGACTCCTTGAACTATGGCAAGTGATCCATCAAATCCATCAAAAAATATCGAAAGAAGCAGCAACAAGGCAGCCGACCAGTGTTTGGCAAAGACCCAAGTAAGAATTGAAGAGATCAAACCCAGAGCGGTAACAGTATTTGGCCTAATTCGTAAGCGGTCGAATAATTTTGCGACACGGTAAGACAAACTCAACCAGAGTTTCACAAACCCCTTTATCTCAACACCTCCGTGGAGCTCTGACCAAATATTTAAGAAGTTATCCATGTCTTGGCAATCCGAGATTTGCGGCGATTTCTAGTGTCGACCGGGCGGAATTCATTGTGTAGTAATGCAATCCCGGTGCCTTCAAATCCAATAACTCACGAGAAAGTTCGGTTGCGATTTCAACTCCAAGCTTTCGCACAGCTTCCGCATCCGACTCAATAGCTTCAAAACGTTTTTCGATTTTGCTCGGAATTGGCGTTCCACCGAGTTCAGCGGCACGTTTTAGTTGCTTTACATTTGTGATTGGAAGAATGCCTGGAATCACGGTTAATTTAGAACCACGAGCCGCAAGTTTTGAAACCAACAATTCCCACTTTGCGCTTTCGAAAAAGAATTGAGTTGTGGCAAAAGTTGCACCTAATTGTTCCTTGCGAAGTAGTACTTCAATATCTTTCTCCGCATCTACCCCGCTGGCTGGGTGCCCGTCAGGAAAAGCTGCGACGCCAATTTCAAAGCCGCCAAAATTTGCTGCAAGTTCTACCAACTGATCAGCATGATCAAAGCCACCTTCGGTTTTGACCCACGGTACCGACGGACCACCAACGGGGTCACCGCGCAGGGCCAAGATGCTCTTTATGCCAACGGCCTTGTATTGCCCGAGGATTTCGTGGAGTTCATCGCGGGTAGATCCAACACAAGTCAGATGCGCGACGGTTGAAATATTTGTTCGCTCGGTTATCTCTTTAGTGATCTTTATCGTGCGATCGCGGGTACTTCCACCAGCCCCATAGGTCACCGAGACAAACTCTGGCTTAAGAGTTGAGAGTGAAGCCATCGCCTCCCAGAGACGTAGTTCACCCGCTTCATCCTTCGGCGGGAAGAACTCCACAGAGATACTCATAGGCGCAGAGGCTACCCTTACCGAGTGGATACCGTGAAAACCGAAACGCTCGCAGACCTTAGGAGCGCAATAAATGCTGAACTAATGTCATTTGTGAGCAGTGAAAATAAATATCTAGAAAGCATCGGTTCGGAATTAATCCCAGTTGCAAAGGCAATGCAGAATTTTCTTCTAGATAGTGGGAAAAGATTGCGTCCGGTATTTGCATACGTTGGGTTCTTAGGTAGCTCAAATCCTATTTCAACTCCAATTTTAAAGGCTTGCGCAAGTCTTGAATTAATTCACGTTTGTGCATTGATGCACGATGACGTAATGGATGGCTCTGACACTAGACGTGGTGCTCCCGCAGTTCACCGTGCTTTTGAAGCAATGCATAAGGAACTGGGCTTAAAAGGCTCGGCCGAACAATTTGGCATCTCTGCCGCAATTTTACTTGGAGATTTAGCGCTGGTTTGGTCGGCGAAGGCGCTCCACAACGCTGGGCTTTCTGACGAAGAATTAATTCGCGCGTTGGCAATGTATGACGAAATGCGCGTGGAATTAATGGCTGGGCAATACCTAGATATCTATGAACAAGCGCTTGGCTCACAATCTGTGGAACGTTCATTAAAGGTTGCCCGATACAAATCAGGGAAATACACGATTGAAAGACCGCTTCACTTTGGTGCAGCACTTGGCAGCGCCGACCCCAAGCCACTTTACGAAATTTATTCCAATTACGGACTCCCACTTGGTGAAGCCTTTCAACTTCGCGATGATGTTCTTGGAATATTTGGCGATCCAAGCCAGACTGGAAAACCGGCAGGTGATGATCTTCGCGAGGGAAAGCGCACCGTTTTATTGGCGATGACTTTAGATCTGATTAATGAATCTGAAAAAAATTTGATTGAAGGCTCACTTGGTAATTCCGGCCTAAGCTCTGAAAAAGTTAATCAAATTAGAGAGATAATCAAGAATTCTGGCGCGTTGGCAGAAGTTGAAAAATTAATTGAGTCGCTAACGAATAAGGCTTTAACCTCTATTGACTCCCCTCTCTTATCCAAGCAAGCACAAGGCTTCTTGAGCGAACTGGCCATCATGGTCACGAAACGAAGTGCGTAATGACTAAAAAAGTATCCGGTAAGACCGATCACGTTGTAATCGTTGGTGCTGGTCTTGGAGGTTTAAGTGCTGCACTTCGACTTGCCGGGGCGGGTCGCAAAGTAACAGTTGTCGAACGTGAGAGCGTTCCCGGTGGCCGGAATGGACTACTCAATAAGGAAGGCTACGCCTTTGACACTGGTCCCTCAGTACTAACAATGCCTGATTTAATTCAAGATGCACTTTCATGTGTTGGTGAAAACTTAACCGATTGGCTAGAACTACTTCCACTTAAACCGTTGTACCGTGCCTTTTACCATGATGGAACATCACTTGATGTTCACGCTGAAACCGGTCGAATGCAAGAAGAAATTCGAAACGTTATCGGACCTGATGAAGCAGCCGGCTATGGAAGATATGTTGATTTCGTAACAAAGTTATATAAGTACGAAATGAATGATTTTATCGATCGAAATATTGATTCTCCGCTCAATCTATTGACGCCAAACCTTGCTCGCTTGGTTGCGCTTGGTGGCTTTCGTCGATTAGCCCCAAAGGTTGCCCAGTACTTAAAGGATCCGCGCACTCAAAAGGTCTATTCATTTCAAGCGATGTACGCAGGTGTAAGTCCACAACAAGCCCTTGCTATCTATGCCGTAATTGCATATATGGATTCAGTAAATGGCGTCTTCTTTCCGAAAGGCGGTATGCACGCAGTTCCACGTGCTCTAGCCGGCGCTGCAACAAAACATGGCGTTGAATTTAAATACAACCAGACTGTCACTTCCGTCGAACATTCAGGTGGTCGCGCAACTGCTGTAATTACGCATACGGGTGAAAGAATCGAATGTGACGCACTTATTTTGAATCCGGATCTACCAGTTGCTTGGCGGGAGCTACTTGGTCGCACTCCACCGTCGGTAAAGCGTCTTAACTACTCACCTTCATGTGTGACACTTCTGGTCGGCTCATCAAAAAGCTACGACCACTTGGCTCATCACAATATTCACTTTGGCGAGTCCTGGGATGGCGTCTTTGATGAATTAATAAATAAGAAGAAACTTATGACAGATCCAAGCTTGCTCGTCACCGTTCCTACTCACGACGATAAGAATTTGGCGCCTGCCGGAAAGAATTCCTATTACATCCTCTTCCCTACTCCGAATTTAACGGCAGATATCGACTGGAAGCGCGATGCCAAAAAGTATCGTGATCAAATGATTTCGACGATGGAAGCCCGTGGTTATGATGGATTCGGCGACAGTATTGAAGTTGAGCATATGACCACGCCACTTGATTGGCAGGCACAAGGAATGGAAGCCGGAGCGCCATTTGCTGCGGCACATACCTTCTTCCAGACCGGGCCATTTAGATCAAAGAACCTGGCTAAGGGATTTGAAAATGTTGTCTTCACTGGCTCTGGAACCCAACCAGGTGTCGGAGTTCCAATGGTCCTTATTTCTGGGCGCCTTGCTGCTGAGCGAATTGTTGGATCAACCAAATAACAAATGGATGAGTTAACCGCTGCTGGAATTCTCGAGCCAAAACTTCGAGCTTCCTACCAAGAATGCAAGCGTCTTAATTCACTCCATGGAAAAACTTATTACCTCGCGACACTTTTACTTCCACCGGCCAAGCGGCCTCATGTTCATGCGTTGTATGGCTTTGCAAGATATGCCGATGAGATAGTTGATGATTTGGCTTCAACACTTACTGAAGAAGAGAAGGCCCAGACCTTAAAGGATTGGAGCGCAAATTTATTGCGCGACTTGCGGGCTGAAGTAAGCCATGACCATATTGGAATGGCCCTGGTAGATACCGTGCAACGCTTTAAGATTCCGATCTCATACTTTGAAAGTTTCTTGCATTCAATGGCGATGGATTTAACTATTGGCGAATACCAGACCTATGAAGACTTGATGGAATATGTCTATGGTTCGGCAAGTGTGATTGGACTTCAAATGCTCCCAATTTTGGGAAGCACTTCCGCGGAAGCAAATGCGGCTGCCGAGAAACTAGGAACCGCATTTCAACTTGCGAATTTCATTCGTGATGTGGGCGAGGATTTAGAGCGAGGCCGAATTTACCTACCGATCGAGGAATTAAAATCTTTTGGCGTGGATTCGCAAATGCTTGAAGCGCGAATACTCACTCCTGAAATTCGCGAGGCCCTGAAGTTTCAAATTGCGCGGGTTCGAAGACTGCAAGCGCAAGCAGCAAGTGGGATCAAATTACTTCCACCGGAAAGTCAGCCGTGTATCGAAGCTGCCAGTGAGTTGTATTGCGGAATCGTGGACGAGGTAGAGAAGATTGACTATCAAATCTTCGATAAGCGGGCGAAGACTTCTACTTGGCGGCGGATCAAGGTTGCGCTACCAGCCTTTATTAAAGCGCGCCGACTTCGCAATTCAATTTAGTTTCCTAATTAGTTTGCTAAAGTTCTAACCAACGGGAGCCGATTTATTGGCTGAGAGGACCTGAGATACAGGTCGACCGTGTGACCAGTTCGGTAATGCGAATTGGAAGGGAGTAAGTCATGCATTTCGATTTATTAAAAATAATGATCACGCTTTGGGGATATCACCTCACCTATCTTGAATTTCTAGCTTTCGTGACTTCTGTTATCGGAGTTGGACTTGGAGTCTTTGGAACAAGAAAGACCTGGCCTTGGTGGAATGTGAGTTCGCTTCTTTATGCTCTTCTCTTCTTTCAACAAAAATATATTGCTAGCTCCTTACTCCAATTCATCTTTGTAGCCGGAGGCTTTTGGGGTTGGTTTGGCTGGGGCAAATTTGGCGCGGAACCTGCCAGGCTCACCAGGCGACACAAGGCTTTCTGGTCACTTGCCTTCGTTACCGGATGGTTCTCGCTTTATCCAATTTTGAAACATATTGGTGCCGCTGCTTCACTGACTGATGCCTTTGGCTTCGTTGGAAGTTGTATTGCGCAAATCTTGATGGTCGTTGAAAAATATGAAAGTTGGCCACTTTGGTTTGTTGTTGATGGGGTTTACACCTACCAATTTTGGCATGGCGGAAATTACTTAACCGCAATCTTGTATTTCATCTTTGTCCTGATAGCGGTTGCTGGTTGGAGGCGATGGTTGCGTGAATCCGGCAAACAAGCTGCTTGATTTAATCTCCAGCGCGAAAGCTAGATGCGGTCACACTAAGGTAATAACGATCGATGGACCGGCTGGGGCAGGTAAAACCACCCTATCCCAAACCATTTCTGACGATTTGGCCGATTCACACATAATTCATATGGATGACTTATATCGAGGTTGGGATTCAACTCTCGATTCCAATCTCACTGATGAATTAAATCGAATTCTCTTAGAGACCGAATCTGGGGAACTCAATTTTCAGAAGTACAACTGGAGTTCTCAAACTTTGGACGAAGTTGAAAGATTTCAATCTCCGAAATATTTGATTCTTGAGGGCGTTGGTTCTGGCCAGAAATCAATAAAAAAATGGGTCGCCTTTTCAATTTGGATTGAGGTTCCAGTTGAAATAGGACTTGCCCGGGTGATTGAACGAGATGGCGAGCAAGTTGCCCTTCCGATGGAAGAATTCATAAAGCAGCAAAACCAATATTTTCTCGCAGATGGCACGCGCGAAGGTGCCGATTACCGCATAAGTGGTCTGCTCAGTAACTAAGATTCGAGCGTGTCCGACCTAACCGGCGAGATTATCGATGACCGCTATCAACTATTAAAAGTTGTCGCGGCCGGCGGCATGGCAACAATTTATTCCGCAATGGATTTGCGACTTGATCGACCGGTTGCAGTGAAGATTATGCACTCCCATCTGGCGAGTGACGAAGATTTTGTAAATAGATTTATTCGCGAAGCAAAGGCTGCAGCGGCGCTCTCCCACCCCAATATTGTCGCTATTCAGGATCAAGGCTGGAATATCGGTGGCGCTCCGGCAATCTTCATCGTTATGGAATTGGTCGAGGGTTTTACTCTTAGAGATTTACTAAACGAGCAAGGTGCTTTAAAGGTAACCGATGCGCTTCGATATTTCGCCCCGATCTTGAGCGCAATGACGGCGGCGCATAAAAAGGGAATTCTTCACCGTGACATCAAGCCGGAAAATATTTTAATCTCAAAAGATGGAAGGGTGAAGGTTGCCGACTTTGGCCTAGCCCGAGGTGCGCAAGTTGGTTCAACTCTTACCGCTGAGTCCAGCGTAATTTTAGGAAGCGTCTCTTACCTTTCGCCAGAACAAGTTCAACGTGGCATTTCTGATGCCCGAAGCGATGTTTATGCACTCGGTATTGTGCTTTTTGAAATTCTAACTGGGGCAAAACCATTTGATGGTGATTCCCCGATTCAAATTGCCTTACGACATGTCAATGAAAATATTCCAGCCCCATCTACTCTGAAGAAGGAAATCCCGGCCGAATTGGATGCCTTGGTTTTAAAGGCCACTGCTAATAATCCTGATAAGCGCTTTAAGGATGCCGGACAAATGCAAGATGAATTCCAAGCCTTGGTTCAGAAGCTTGATCCAAAGCGAAGGCAACTTAGTTTGGAATTGGACCTTCCATTACAGCCCGCAAAAGTTGAGAAAGTATTACGCAAAGCTCGCAAAGAGAAGGCGAAGGAAATCACTGTGGCCAAAGAACATACCAAGACTTCCAATACCGCCGAAATCCGCCGAAAGAAGAAACTTTCAAGGAGAGTAAAGCGAAACCGCCTGATCGCCGTGACACTTCTACTTCTACTTATCCTTGGCGCTTATAAAACTTTTGGTGGTGGGGCAAAGATTCAAGTTCCATCTGTAGCTGGAATGAGTCAGGACCAAGCAACCAAATCTCTTTCTAGCATCGGTCTCAAGGCAGATACCAGCGAACAGATTTTCAGTGAGGATGTACCAGCCGGAACTGTAATAACTTCTAATCCAGCTGGCGGTGGAAAAATTTCAACTGGTGGGACCGTTCACCTTCAAATTTCTAAAGGTGCGGACCGAATAACAGTTCCGGATTTGACGGGTCAAACTTTGGATTCGGCTACTGCACTTTTGCAGACGCTCGGATTGCGTGTTGGACATACTTCACAAAGTTTTAGCACCCACCTTGAGCTCGGATTAATAATTTCCTCAAATCCAGCTACCGGCGCGCCTGCAAGGCGAGATCAAGCTATTGATCTGGTCGTGAGCCAAGGTATTCAACAAATTTCGGTATCCAGTTATGTTGGTTTACCAAGCGATCAAGCGCTAAATGAATTAACAAACGCTGGCTTAATCGTTTCCTCAACATACGAATACAGCGCAACAATTCCGATCGGGAATGTAATTTCGCAATCCCCTGCTGGAGTAAGTCAATTACCAAAAGGCACTAAGGTAAAACTTGTTATCTCAAAAGGGCCGGGGTCGATCTACATTCCAAATATTTATTCACTTACACAAATAAAGGCAACAACGATTTTGGAGAACCTCGGCTTCAAGGTAAAGGTTCATAAAATTGGTGCATCTAAGGTAAAGACCGTTACAAATGTTTCGCCCGCTGTGGGACAAAAGGCAAAACCAGGTTCGGTTGTGACCATTACGGTTGGTTGATTTAAGTTCACTCTTAGATAGGGTGCTCTAATGGCAACTAAGGCAACTCCGAAAAAGCAGGATGCACGTCCAAGACTTGGCGCGCACACTCCAACGAGCGGCGGGATGGCCAAACGCTCTATTGCCTACGCTCAAGAAATTGGCGCCGAGGCGATTCAAGTATTTGCTTCAAACCCAAGAGGTTGGGCGATGCCGGAAGCAAATAAAGAGGCGGATGAACTCTTCAAGGCAAAGGCTCTTGAATTAGATATTGAAACCTATGTTCACGCGCCATTCCTAATTAACTTGGGTTCACCAACGCCTTCCACTTATGAAAATTCTGTAGCCTCTACCGCATATTCACTTAAGCGCGGTCGCGAGATCGGATCAAAAGGCGTAGTAATCCACACGGGCTCAGCTGTTGACGAGGGACATATCGCAAATGCCTGGAAGCAGATCAACAAAGGCATGATGCCAGTACTAAAAAAACTTAAAGATGAAGACCCATGGCTTTTGCTTGAACCAACCGCCGGCCAAGGACAATCTTTGGTTAAGAAATTAGATGACTTAACCAAGTACTTCGATGCCCTTGAATGGCACCCAAAAGTTGGCGTCTGTTTAGATACTTGCCATGTTTTTGCCGCTGGCCATGACATCGCTAAAAAGGGCGGTATGACCGAGACTCTCGATTTACTTGTGGAGATTGTCGGTATCGAAAGAATTCAACTAATCCACGCAAATGATTCGATGGATGTTTGTGGCGCCTTGAAGGATCGCCACCAAAATCTTGGTGATGGTGAAATTGGCTTGAAACCATTTGAGGAATTACTCGCTCATCCAGCCGTAGCTAATGCACCGCTAATTTTGGAAACTCCAGGGATGGAACCAGAACACGGTCGTGAAGTTGCCCTCCTTCGAAAGATGCGCGAAAAGATCAAATGAAAGAGAAGAAGGCATTTGCCGTTTCCCTTATGACCGCAGTTGGTGCGATTTGGGGCGGCGCATTTGTTGTTATGAAGGACACCCTAGTAAGGCTCGATGTTAATTCATTTCTAGCGTGGCGATTTATCTTTGCAACCCTACTTCTCATTGCCATTCGACCAAGGGTTTTAAGGCAATATAACAAATCGTTCTTAAAAAAAGGAGTGCTCATTGGTCTCTTCCTCGGAAGTGGGTATATTTTTCAATCACTAGGTCTTACTCACACAACCGTCGGCAAGACCGGATTCATTACCGGTTTATATGTAGTACTAACTCCACTAGTCGCCGCTATTGCACTTCGAAAAAATATTAATCGTTCGGAATGGTCCTCTGTTGCAATTGCAACGATTGGGCTCGCACTCCTATCTTTTAAGGGATTTAGCATCGGCTTTGGCGAATTTCTCGTTCTTGTTAGTGCCTTGCTATTTGCTTTGCATATCGTCTCGCTAGGCGAATGGGCATCTGGCTTGGATACCTATGCACTTACCGTCCTTCAACTTGGAACTTGCGCAGTCATGACTTTTCTTGCGAGTCTTAAGGGTGGCTTCCACACTCCCCCTGATGCTGGAGTTTGGGAAGCAATTATTTACACAGCTATCTTTGCAACATCCCTGGCCTTTATCGTTCAAACCTGGGCTCAGTCTTCGATGCGCGCTACAACCGTTGCGGTAATCCTCACAACCGAGGTTCCCTTTGCCGCGGTATTTGGGATTTGGATCCTTCACGAGGAATTGACCCTTCGAATCGCCCTTGGCGGACTATTAGTTCTTGCCGCGATGTATTTGATAATCCTCTTCGACAATCGCAAAGCGGTTGATCTAGAGTCATACCATGATTGATTTACGGTCTGACACTGTAACCAAGCCAACTCCCGCCATGCGCGATGCCATGTTCAAGGCTGAAGTTGGCGATGATGTTTATGGCGATGATCCAACGGTTAATTCTCTAGAAGAACGCGTTGCCAAACTATTTGGCCATGAAGCTGCAATCTTTGCCCCAAGCGGTTCCCTTGCTAATCAACTTGGAATTAAATTATTGGTTAAACCAGGCGAAGAGTTAATTACCGAGACAAATTCTCATATCGTTCGCGCCGAACTCGGAGCCGGCGCAGTATTCAGTGGCATCACGTCTCGAACCTGGCCATCGCTGCGCGGTAAGTTCAAGGCAAGTGAAGCACTTGAGATTGCACGTCCAAATTCAGGACCATATTTGGTTTCAACCACCGCTATTGCTATCGAAAATACTCACAATTTTGGCGGCGGAAGCGTTCAGGATTTAACTGAAATTGCAAAACTTCGAAACGAAAGCCAGAAGCACGGAATTGCAATGCACTTGGATGGGGCTCGAATTTGGAATGCTCATGTGGCAACTGGGACTTCGTTTGCTGAATATGGAAAGCATTTCGACACAATCAGTGTCTGTCTATCGAAGGGGCTTGGCGCTCCGGTCGGTTCTATTTTGATTTCCAGCAAGGATCGAATCGCCGAAGCCAGAGTTTGGCGAAAGCGATATGGCGCTGGGATGCGCCAAATTGGAATTCTGGCCGCTGCTGGACATTACGCTATTGAAAACAATATTGCCAGACTCGCAGATGATCATCGTCGTGCAAAAGAGTTGGCTATAGCTGCAAACCTTGCAGCACCGATGACTATTGACCCAGATACAGTTGAAACCAATATCGTCGCTTTGGATTTAACGGAATTGAATATTTCCGCGCAAGAGCTAAATGCGGAGTTAAAGTCAGAAGGAGTTTTGGCAAGTGCGCTTGGGCCTAACTTTTTGCGGTTAGTGACCCACTTGGATTTCAGCGATAGCGATTTAGAAAAGGCGATCGAAGTACTTTCTAGATTACTTAAGCGCGCCCTCGTGGCGTAGCAGCCACTCTTTTATTTCGAGACCATAGCCATAATTTCCCAAGGTGCCGCCGGTCTTAATTACTCGATGGCACGGAATTATTGGCGCGATCAAATTCTTTCCACACGCACTTCCAGCAGCACGAACCGCATCGGGCGATCCCGCACGGGCAGCCAATTCAGCGTATGACCAAGTTTTTCCAACAGGAATCTTTCTCATCTCTTTCCAGACAAGTTGTGAAAATTGCGCGCCAGGTTGGCGAACTTTAATTCCGTTAACGGCCTTTAAGTCCCCAGCAAAATAATCCGAAACTAGGTCGGAGATAATTGGAATTGATTTAATTGCTTTTATTTCTTGATTTGCATCGACCGGATCCATCCGGTCTAGTAAATCTTCAAACCCTCGGAAACCTGCTCCAATAAGTATGTGTTCGTCACTAATCAGGTAAAGCGCTCCGATCGGAGTTTTTAGTTGGGACTTGTAGAACACAGCTAAACCCTAAGTGAATTAGAGCAAAAACTGAAGGGCTTATTTGCGATCGCGCAGCATCTGCGCAACCAAAAATGCCAATTCCAGTGATTGGGTGTGATTGAGTCTTGGGTCGCAAGCGGTCTCATAGCGGGTGGCTAAATCTTCTTCCGAAATGGCATCCCCGCCGCCAACGCATTCGGTTACATCGTCGCCAGTTAATTCGATATGAATTCCGCCTGGATGTGTTCCAAGTGCCTTATGCACTTCAAAGAATCCGCGCACTTCATCCATAACATCATCAAACTTACGAGTCTTGTATCCGGAAGGCGCTTCGTAGGTATTGCCGTGCATTGGATCGCAGACCCAAAGTACTTTTGCCCCAGATTCAGTAATTGCTTTGACTAGTGGTGGCAGTTTTTCACGGATTAAGCCCGCGCCCATACGAGTAATTAAAGTTAAGCGACCAGGTTCATTCTTTGGATTTAATTTATTAATCAATGCCAGTGCATCTTCAACAGTTGTCTTAGGTCCAAGTTTGATGCCGATTGGGTTTTGAATCTTTGAGGCAAAATCCATATGCGCGCCATCTAATTGACGGGTACGTTCGCCAACCCAGACGAAGTGACCAGATACGTCGTAGGGTAAGCCAGTTCTGGAATCGATTCGTGTAAGCGCTTTCTCGTATTCAAGAATAAGTGCTTCATGTGAAGAATAAAAATCTACGGTCTTAAATGCTTCTGGATCTACTCCGGCCGATGCCATGAAATCTAAAGCGCGACCAAGCTCTGTCGCCATCTGTTCGTATTGCGCTGAGAATCTTGGATCCTTTGCAAAACCTTGGTTCCAAGCATGCACTTGTCTTAAATCTGCAAAACCGCCTTGAGTAAAGGCGCGAACAAGGTTCAAAGTTGCTGAAGATGTGTTGTAAACCTGAACTAATCGCTCTGGGTTCGGGGTTCTAGCTTCAAGTGTAAATTCAAGATCATTTACCGCATCTCCGCGATAAGCCGGAAGCGTTACATCTCCCCGAGTTTCATCATCCTTGCTTCGAGGTTTGGCAAATTGTCCCGCCATTCGACCAACCTTGATTACTGGTAAGGAGGCGAAATATTGAAGTACTGCTGCCATCTGGAGAATGGTTTTAATTCGATCCCGAATTGAGTCAGCTGTTGCGCCAACAAAAGTTTCTGCGCAATCTCCGCCTTGCAACCAAAATGCTTTACCTTCTTGGGCTTCGGCAATGCGTGCCCTCAAGTTGTCGCATTCACCGGCGAAAACTAACGGTGGCAATTTAGAGAGCGTTGCGACCGCAGCTTTAATCGGTGCGCCTTCAGGACCGCCAGGCCATTGTGGTTGCTGAGCAGCTACAAGGCCGGGCGTGAATACTGAATCCAAGTTCATATCCTTAATCCTAAAGTGCGGGGTTTAAATCGCGCAGATAATTAACCGAAGAAGACTTGTGCTTCAGCGTAAAGCGCAGGGTCAACTAACTTAAGTTGGGTTGTTGCTGATGCCAGCGGAACACGTTCAATCTTCGTTCCATGGAGTGCAACCATCTTTCCGAAATCGCCATCATGAATTGCGGTGATGGCATGGAGTCCAAAGCGAGTTGCAAGCACACGGTCAAAAGCTGTTGGTGAGCCACCACGTTGAATGTGACCAAGAACAGAGGTACGAGCTTCCTTGCCGGTTTTCTCTTCAATTTGTCCGGCTAGCCATTCGCCAATACCTGAAAGCTTTACGTGGCCAAACGAATCAAGAGTCTGATCCTTTGTGACCATATCGCCATCTTGTGGGATAGCACCTTCAGCGATAACAATGATTGGCGCATAAGAAGACTGGAAGCGAGAGTTAACCCATTCGCAAACCTTATCTACCGAGAATTTAACTTCTGGAATAAGGATGCATGCGGCGCCGCCGGCAAGACCAGCGTGTAGTGCGATCCAACCTGCGTGGCGACCCATAACTTCAACGATTAGGGCGCGGTGGTGAGATTCCGCTGTTGTGTGAAGACGATCAATCGCATCGACTGCGATATTTACCGAGGTATCAAATCCGAAGGTGTAATCGGTATTGTTCAAATCATTATCAATTGTCTTTGGAACGCCAACAACTTTTACGCCAAGGGAATCAAGCTTGGTTGCAACGCCAAGGGTGTCTTCGCCGCCGATTGCGACAAGAGCATCAATATTCATTTTTGCTAGATTCTCTTTGATGCGCTCAACGCCATTTTCAATCTTGAATGGGTTGGTGCGCGATGAGCCAAGGATTGTTCCGCCGCGAGGCAGAATTCCACGGGTTGTTGCGATATCTAGCGGCATGGTTAGTCCTTCAAGTGGACCCTTCCAGCCATCACGGAAACCTACAAATTCATAGCCGTATTCTTTTACACCTTTACGAACAACTGCGCGGATAACCGCGTTTAGACCAGGGCAATCTCCGCCGCCAGTAAGTACACCAATACGCATCTTTACTCCAGTGATTAGAAGAACTATCGTGAAATGTGGTCAACGATGACCGGATAAGTCTACCCTCAAGGAAGTGGTGGCGGACTCTCGATCAAATAGGTAGGACGGTCCCGGAATTAAAGGAGAGCGAATGGATCTGGCGCAGAAACTGGTTGCTGGCATTGATTCTTCGACCCAGTCCGTAAAAGTTGTCATCAGAAATTTAGTTACCGGCGAGTTAGTTCGCGAAGGCAGAGCTTCCCATCCCGACGGCAGCGAAGTCGATCCGCAGGCTTGGTGGGATGCACTTCAATCTGCGATAAAGAGCGCAGGTGGAATTGATGATGTTTCTGCAATCTCAATATGCGCGCAACAACATGGAATGGTGGCGCTCGATGCCGCCGGTGAAGTTATTCGACCAGCACTCTTATGGAATGACACTCGCTCAGCGAAAGAGGCCAGTGATTTAAATCGAGAAGTTGGTGGCTATGAAGCGATTTCACGTGCAGTGGGATCTGTCCTTGTCGCTTCATTCACTGCAAGCAAAGTGCGCTGGATGGCAGATCATGAACCGGAAAATGCCAAACGAGTTGCTGCAGTCGCGCTTCCGCATGATTGGCTAACTTGGAAATTATCAGGAAGCAAAAACATTTCCGACCTAACTACTGACCGGGGCGATGCCAGCGGAACTGGTTACTTTGATGCGACAACGGATCAATACCGCGAAGATATTTTTGCAATGGCACTTCGCAGCGATCAAAAAATTGTTTTCCCAAAGATTATTAAGCCGGGTGAAGTTGCCGCTCGCACTCCTTCTGGGGTTCCAATTGCAGCAGGTACCGGAGATAACGCGGCGGCGGCGCTCGGCGTTGGTGCCGAGACCGGCGATGTAGTCGTTTCACTTGGCACTAGCGGGACCGCATTTGCCGTTTCTAAAACTCCAACCTTCGACAAGAGTGGTGAAGTGGCTGGCTTTGCCGATTCGACCGGAAATTTCTTGCCCCTCGTCTGTACTTTAAATGCAGCGCGGATTTTGGATGCCGCAACAGAGCTCCTCGGAGTCTCACATGACGAATTAGGTTCACTTGCTCTTAAATCAACAGCCGGTGCAAATGGACTTAACTTACTTCCATACTTTGAAGGAGAACGAACTCCAAACCGTCCGGATGCCACTGGAGTTTTAACTGGATTAAACCTTGCGAATTCAAACCCTTCAGACTTTGCTCGTGCCTACATTGAAGGAATGCTTTGTGGTCTAGCCGATGCTGTTAACTCACTTGAGAAACTTGGCGTTGAAGTAAAGCGTGTACTTCTCATCGGTGGCGCGGCCAAGAACAAAGCGGTCGGAACAATTGCCTCTTCTCTATTCGCTAGACCGGTCTTGATTCCCGAACCGGGTGAATATGTAGCGAACGGAGCTGCAAAACAAGCAGCCTGGATCGCATCTGGCTCACTCCCAGATTGGAAGATGGGTGAAGTTGAAAATATTTCTGCAACATCTACTCCGGAAGTATTAACAAGTTATCGGAAACTTCGCGATGAAACCATAGGTTGGTAAGAATGCCGCTTCGTCCAGAATTAGTTACTTATCTTGAAGCGAGAGCCGCGAGTGGATTGCCGGAAGTCTGGGAAGCGCCAGTTGAAATCATTAGACGCAATTTAGAAAATCGTGCTGCACAATCTGGAACTCCTGAAGAGATTTACGAAGTAGAACATCGATATATTCCAGGACCAACTTCCGACCTACCGCTGCGAATTTATCGCTCACATTGGCATGCGCCACAACCTGTTCTTGTATTTTTTCATGGTGGTGGCTGGGTTTTAAATAATTTGGACATTTACGAACAAGCCATGAGATCAATGGCGAATAAAGGCCAATTTGTAGTTATTGCAGTTAATTATCAAAAAGCTCCAGAACTTCCCTTCCCAGTCCCCTTTGATGATTGTTATGCCACATTGCTTTGGGTGGCAAAAAATTCTGAAAAACTTGGAATCGACATTAATCAAATCGGCGTTGGTGGCGATAGCGCGGGTGCGAATTTGGCGGCAGCGGTTGCACTCAAGGCCCGCGATACCGGAGATGTGAAGCTGGCCTTTCAAGCATTGATTTATCCATGCAATGACAATGAGATGAACTATGAATCTGCTCGCACAAATGGGACCGGTTACGGGTTAACAACAAAAGGCATGAAATGGTTCTGGGATCAATATTTGCAGAAGAAATCTGATACAAAAAATCCATATGCCGTTCCATTTTCCGCCAAAGATTTTTCGGGTTTAGCTCCAGCAATTGTTACCACTTGCGAATATGACCCGTTATTGGATGATGGTTATATCTATGCCGAGCTACTTCGTAAATCGGGCGTACAAACTATTTACCGCGAATATGAAGGTGCTATTCATGGCATCTTCTCCATGGCTGGAATCACCGATCAAGCAATTGAACTACAACAAAATCTTTGCGATGAGATAAACGCCCTCTTAATGCGCTAACCTAATCTGATGTCGCGCAAAGGTTGGATTCTATTTTTCACAGTCGGTCTAATCTGGGGCATCCCATATCTGATGCTGAAGGTTGCGGTTGAGGAATTAACTCCCTCGGTCATTGTTTTTTCCCGGGTCGCCATTGGATGCGCAATTCTCATTCCAATCTCTCTTCACCGAAAATCTTTTAAATCTGCCGTCGTGAACTGGAAATATGTATTTCCATATGCAATTGGTGAGATGGTTCTACCGTGGATCTTGATTACAACTGCTGAAAAGAAGGTCACTTCAGGGTTGGCCGGACTTTTGATCGCTACCGTGCCTATCTGGTCAACTATTTTGGCATCGCTTCGCGGAGATAAATCGGTCTGGCATCACAAGCGTCTTCTCGGTCTCTTGATCGGATTCCTTGGAATCGTCCTAGTTGTTGGAATTGAAAGTTTTTCCGGAAATCAAAGTTTCCTTGCAATCGCGATGTTATTAATTGCTGCAATGGGATATGCCTGGGCAGTAACCATGGTCAATGCCAAGATTCCTCATGTTGATGGAATTGCAATCAATGGTTTTGCGATGTTAATAACGGCTCTGATCTATCTGCCATTAACAATTATGCAATTCCCGAAGTACATTCCTTCGGGCCGAGTAATTCTCTCTGTTGTTGGACTTGGGACGCTACCAACAGCACTTGCCTTCATTCTCTTCTTTATCCTTCTTAAAGAGATCGGACCCGCAAGAGGTTCCCTGGTCACTTACTTGAATACCGCCTTTGCAGTACTGCTTGGAATTTTATTCTTGAAAGAACCGCTAACACTTGGAATAGCTGTTGGACTGCCACTTGTCCTAATCGGCTCATATTTTGCAAGCCAAAAAAATAAAGTTATTTCTCAGTAAAGCCCAACTTAGTAAGCGCCCTGGCATCTCGTTGCCACTCTTTACTTACCTTTACATGGATTCCAAGGAAGCACTTTGCGCCAAGAAAAGTTTCTGCTGATCCTCTAGCTCGAATTCCAATTGCCTTAAGTCTGGAGCCTTGTGGGCCAATGATGATTGATTTCTGGCTATCTCGCTCGACATGCAACGTTACATGGATATCGTAAAAATCTTTTCCTTCGCGCTTAGACATTTCATCGATCGTAACTACAACAGAATGTGGAACTTCCTCGTATAGATCTTCAATTGCGGCTTCGCGAATAAATTCGCAGATAGTTAGTTCCGCAGCTTGGTCGGTATCCATATCCTCCGGATATAGGGAAGGCGATTCTGGAAGTTTCTTGGAAAGTAATTCCAAGAGCAATTCAGTTTGATCAGATTCTTTTGCGGAGATCGGAACAATCTCGGCGACCTTGAGTCCGGTGCGGGCGGAAAACTCACCGACCTCAATTAACTTACTCATCAAGTCTTCCTTTTTAACCCGGTCGGTCTTAGTTACCGCAATGAAGACTTGACGCTGATTTGAAACTTGTCGTGCGATGAATTCATCACCTTGGCCGATCGCTTCATCAGCGGGCAAGCAAATCAAAACCGCATCTGTAGATTCAAGGTTCTCGCTGACCATCGCGTTTAATCGATCGCCAAGTAGCGTCTTTGGCTTGTGAATTCCAGGTGTATCAACAACAATCATTTGGAATTCTGGACGAGAGATAATTCCTCTAATCGGATTTCTTGTTGTGTTTGGGTGCTTTGAGGTTATTACGATCTTCTTACCAATTAGAGCATTTACTAACGTTGATTTGCCAACGTTTGGTCTTCCAATAATCGCAACAAAACCAGCCTTATGTGCTGACTTTTCATTTGCGATATCCGAATTCATTACCCAATTCTCTCACTTATCCCCCACTGGCAATACCAATTCCATGACATCGGAGATTGAAGCAACTAATTCTGCGCACCTTTCAGAAATTAGGCGATGACATCCTTCACTTGTGGGAGCGCTAATTGGACCCGGAACAGCCATGACTGGTCTAAATATTTCCGCAGCATCCCGGGCCGTTCTAAGCGAGCCACTTCGAAATGCTGCCTCAACAACAACGGTGGCTTTTGAGAGCGCGGCGATCAATCTATTTCGAATTAAGAAGCGATGCGGCAGCGCAGGAACTTGCGGCATCACCTCTGAAATTAATAATCCAGTCTCCACAATCTCCTCGAACATCGCTTGGTTGGTACTTGGATAGCTCTTACTTATTCCACCGCCAAGAACAGCGACAGTAAAACCTTCGGCAATCAATGCGCCTTTATGCGCGTACGAATCGATTCCGATGGCGCCTCCGCTTATTACAGACCAATCCCGATCTGCCAATCCGGCGCCAAAATCTCCAGCCACTCGGGCACCATACGAAGTTGGATTTCTGGTTCCAACAATTGCTACCGAGTTTTTCATTCGCAAAAGACCGCCACGATCACCTTTTATGGTTAGCGCGATCGGTGGCGCAGCCAAGTCATCAATAGCTTCTGGCCAATCTTCATTTAGGCGAGTGATTAAGATTCCGCCAGCTCGGTCTATTTCTTCCAAAACCTCTGCCCCTTTTAAAGTTCGAAGCCTATCGGCAATCTTTGCGGCCGAATTCTTATTTGGGGAATATCGATCCGCAAGTAAATCGTCCCGTACAACTTCAGCGCCTTTTGCAATTACTTCGTTACTCCAAAATTCTGAGCCGCCTTCAATTGCGGCAAATAACTCACCGATTGCAAGAAGTTCGGAATTCAATTGAAGATCTCCGTACCTTCGCGAAATTCATAGGCGCTAACTACATCATCTTTATTCGGGATCGAATTTCCCGCCGAATCAGCCAAACTCCATGCAAGTCGTAATACTTTATGAAAGCCACGGGCACTTATTCGCTCTTTATCAAGCTCGCCATTTAGGAATTGCATTCCTTCTCTACTTGCGGCAAAACGTTTTCGAAGTTGGGCAGGTGGAATTTGGGAATTTAATTTCCAATCAAAATCTTTAAAGCGATCGCTCGCGATTTGGCGTGCTCTCATAACTCGTTCTCGAACGGTCGCACTACTTTCACCTAACTCTTCACTTGCCATTTCTATTCGCGAAGGAGGCTCGACAAAGACTCTGATATCGATGCGATCTAATAACGGGCCAGAAAGTTTTTGTAGATATCTTCTTATAGATAATTGCGAACACGAACAGCCACGACCGCGTCCGCTGTATCGACCGCATGGGCAGGGGTTGGCCGCTAGAACCAGAATAAATTTTGCTGGATAGGTCGTCGAGCCTGATGAGCGCGAAATGGTTACCGATCCGGATTCAAGAGGTTGGCGCAAAGAATCCAAGACTCCTCTAGCGCACTCTGGTGCTTCATCGATAAATAGGACGCCGTGATGAGCAAGTGAAGTTGCACCAGGTTTTATGAAGTGCGAACCACCACCGACCATGGCTGGCGCCGTTGTTGTGTGATGCGGTGATACAAATGGCGGAAGTGTTGATAACAATCCTCGTTCTTTTAAATTGCCTGCGATCGAATGTATTGCCGTGACTTCCAGCGAGTCATCATTTGAAAGCGGAGGCATGATTGATGGGATGCGTTCGGCAAGCATCGTCTTTCCAGTTCCAGGCGGTCCAATAAAAAGTAGATGGTGTCCGCCAATTGCTGCAATCTCTAGCGCCCTTCTGGGTCTTACTTGACCTGCGACATCCATTAGGTCAAGAGAGGAATCAAATAATTCATCACTCCCAATCATTGGCGCAATTTCCGGAATTAGACCGGTTCGAAAAAATTCGGTAGCGGAGCTAAGAGTTTGCACGCCAATAACTTCTATCCCGGAGATACAAGATGCCTCGAAGTAATTGTTCATCGGAACCAAGACTTGCTTGATTCCATTCTTTCGTGCCGCCAAAACCGAGGGTAAGACACCGCGAATTGGTTTAAGTTGTCCATCTAATGAAAGCTCGCCAAGGCAGACAATTCCTTCAAGACAATTTTCTGGAAGTAGATTTTGGGCAGCAATCAAGGCAAGTGCGATTGGTAGATCAAAATTTGAACCACTTTTCGGTAACCATGCTGGGGAAAGTGAGATCGTTACTTTTCTATTGGGCCAACTCTCCCCAGAATTAACAATCGCAGCTCTTACTCGATCTCGGGATTCGGCTAAGGCCGCATCCGGCAAACCCAAGAGAATTAATCCGGGCAGACCTTCGGCAATATCCACTTCGACTTCAATTAAATTCCCGACAAGTCCCGAGAGTGAAACCGATTTAGCAATCGCAAGTCCCATTACAAAACGGCCTGGCGGTAATCGAGTTCGAAGAAGATTCCATCTCGAAGCAAAACCGCCGCGCAATCAATTCGATATTCGATTCCCCAACGATGATTAACTGTGAGCCAAGCGAGTGCCAACCGTTGGAGCCGGTAAGCCTTATCTCGAGTAATCGCCTCGAGCGGATGACCGAAGGAAGTCGAAGTCCGAGTCTTAACTTCGACAAAAGCGATAACACCAAACTCTGAGATCGCAACCAAATCGATCTCGCCGCCTTTGATTCGCCAATTTCGATCAAGAATTTGGTAATTTCGAGAGATTAAATGGCGCGCAACATATTCCTCGCCTTGTGCTCCAAGTAGCTGTTTATTTCCCATAAGGAAGGGAAGGTATTGGATTTTCTATAGTGCTAAAGAAAAATCAAAGTTCTGTGTGCAAAACCAAGACCTGTTTATATTTATGAATTCAGTAGCGCTTGAATATTTGCGAATGACTTCCGATGGATCTCACTCACGCCTTTTTCATTTAGCGCCTTAGTGTGAGCTGCGGTTATATAACCCTTATGTTTTGCTAGGCCATATCCCGGGTATTGCTCATCTAATTTGACCATGATTCGATCACGATAAACCTTAGCCAAGATCGATGCGGCGCTTATAGAAACGGCAACCTGGTCGCCCTTCCAAACCGCCAAATTCGGAATAGCAAGCCCTTCTATCGCGTACCCGTCGGTCAATATGTACTCAGGTGAAATTTTCAACGAACTAATTGCCCGACGCATGCCTTCTAAGTTCGATTTATGAAGGCCGAATGAATCAATTTCTTCCACCGTTATTTCAATTATGGAATAGGCAAGGGATTGGTCGATAACCACGTCATAGAGTTCCTCGCGAAGTTTCTCGGTTAGCTCTTTTGAATCCTTTACCCGGGATAGCTCTTTTGCGTAAGGGTCTTTTAATATTACAGAAGCAACCACAAGTGGTCCGGCGCAAGGCCCACGTCCCGCTTCATCGACTCCAGCAATCTTTTGGATTCCAGATTTTAGGAGTGTTTCCTCAATCATTTAAAAACTTTACTTTAAAACTTTTACTGGCACCCTAGATAAATTATGGCCAACACTCAAAAACTTAACATGACTAAATGGCCAAACAACAAATTCTGCTCGGCCTACAACATCGCCAAGTGGAACCATTCCCTTATGGGAATCTGAAGTATGGAATCTTGAATCCGCACTAGCCCCGCGATGATCTCCCATTACCCAGATGTAACCTTTTGGAACTGTCACATCAAAATTGCTATCGCTCGGTTTATTTCCTGGAAATATATAAGGTTCGACAATTGATTTGCCATTGACCTTCAAAAATCCTTGCGCGTCACAACACACAACATGATCGCCACCAACGCCAATAACGCGCTTGATTAAATATTGCTTAGCTGGATCTGGAAGTACGCCTACATCTACCAAACCGGTCTTGATTACTTCAATGACTTTTGGACCAGTACTAACTGGCGCCGCGCCTAACCAATTATTTGGATCGCGGAATACAACAACTTCCCCGCGCTTAATGTCGCTGAAATAGGAGGCAAATTTATTTACCGCAATGCGGTCACCGACCAGCAAAGTATTTTCCATCGAACCCGATGGGATAAAGAAGAAGTGAATAAAGAAGGTCTTAACAATTACCGAGACCACGAGCGCGGCTACGATAATTATCGGGACTTCGCGAAGTAGCGAGCCCTTCTTTGGGAGTTGCACTTTAATAAAGCGCTAGCGAGCTTAAGCTTCTGGTGTTTCTTCTGCTGCTGGAACGATAGTTACATCGCTTTCTACAGCTTCAACAACTGGAGCTTCAACAACCGCTTCAGCTACAGGAGCTTCGCTTTCAGACACACTACTTGACTCAGCGACAGCTTGAGCAGGAACCACTGCCTCCTTGATAGGAGCTTCAGTTTTGACATCGACAATGAATTCGTTATCCGCGCCACGACGCTCTTTAATCTTTGAAGCCTTACCGCGAAGATCGCGTAGGTAGTACAACTTCGCACGACGGACATCGCCACGGCGAACCATTTCGTACTTTTCAATAACCGGTGTGTGGATTGGGAAGGTACGTTCAACTCCGACACCGTAAGAAAGCTTGCGGATTGTGAAAGTTTCGCGAACGCCAGAACCTTGGCGACGAATTACAACGCCTTGGAATACCTGGATACGTGACTTGTTACCTTCGATAACACGAACGTGAATCTTGATTTCATCTCCTGGGCGGAAAGCAGGCACATCGGAGCGAAGTGATGCAGCATCAACTGCGTCTAACACGTTCATAGGATTCCAATCTCGGTTAATTCTTAGTATCAAGTTTGAAGCTAGCCGCCTTGGCGGCAGATGTCGTATCTTGCCATAGGCCAGCCCTCGAGACCAATTCGCCTATTGGGGCCGCCCGAGGCCAAAACCCCCGCGTATTTTGAATTATTTGGTGATGATTTTTAGGAGCTTTTCATGGAGACCTGGGCCAGCCGCAATCACCATCTCTTTCCCGGCAGGGACTCCAGCAAAGCCAGTTACGAGAGCGCCTGCTTCGGTAGCAACCAATCCCCCAGCAGCCAAGTCCCATTCATTTAAACCAAATTCATAAAATGCATCGAGTCTTCCCGTTGCAACTAAACATAGATCTGCCGCACCGGCACCGATTCTTCTTATATCGCGAACTTGTGGAAGTAACTCGGAAACAAGTTCGGCTTGTGAAACGCGCTTGGCAACATCATAAGAAAATCCGGTTCCAATTAGAGCTCGATTTAATTCAACTGGATCATTGCATCGAATTGGCTTGCCATTTAGAAATGCACCACCGTCTTTGGTTGCTGTCCAAAGCGAATCAATAGAAGGCGCATAGACAACTCCCACTTGTACGCCGGCTGCAGTCTTGGCCGCGATGCTTACGTTCCAGCCCACTATTCCATAAAAATAATTGACGGTTCCATCTAATGGATCAATTACCCAAGTTACTCCCGACGTTGAAGTCGTTGCCGATCCTTCTTCGGCAATAATTCCATCGCCAGGTCGCGCCGTTAAAATCTTGGAAACGATTAACTCTTCACTCGCCTTATCCATCTGGGTTGCAAAATCAATTGCTGAACTCTTGGTCTCAAGGTCGAAATTCTCGGGTCTAGTTGAAAGTAAGGCTCCCGCTTCTTTGGCGATACCAACAGCCAAATCCAAAATTGCCTTTTTCTCCTCGCTGGATAATTCCATCCCAGCGCCAGCACCCAAATTTTCGCTCATACGAGAATCTAACCACTCGACCTACCTGAAATCTCCCGTCCCCTATGGCACTCTTGCCTTGTGAGTGAAGACGAGCAAAAAACGCCAGTGGACCTACGACTGGTTGGCCGCTCTGAAGATAATTCAGAACTCGAATTAACCGACAGTAATGGTGGCAAGTACAACTTAAGAATTAGTGACAATCTGCGCGCCACCATTAATCAACAAGAAAAGCCGCGTCTTGCTGCTGTTGTAAATATGGAAGCCCAACCAAATTTCACCGTAAAAGATATTCAGGCCAGACTTCGTAGTGGCGAAAGTATCGACGCCATCTCCCGTACCACCGATTGGTCACAAGAGAAGATTGAAAAATTTGCCGGACCAATCCTTCAAGAGCGTGCCTACATAATTGAGCAGGCACAAAAAGTAGACGTTCGCCGCGACGGCAAAGTCTCACAACTTGGTGAAGTAGTCTTTAACCAATTGAGTTCCCATGGCGTGGATATGGAAGCAGCTGAATGGAACACCCATCGCAACCTTGATGGAAGTTGGAGTTTGGTCCTTCATTATCAAAATAATGATGGAGCAACGTCTGCCAATTGGAGTTTTGAACAATCAAAACAAACAATCACTGCGCTAGATGACAATGCCCGCTGGATTATTGGCGAGGCAAAAGCTTCTCGTCCGGCGACTCCTGCGCATGGTTTGGTCTATCCATCAGAAACTCCTGCCCCACGACTTGTAGCCGTTCGTGAGGAAGTCACCATCACTCGCGATCAGACCAATGATGTTGTTAAAGAAATTTACTCCGAAGAAACTTTTATTGAGGAACTTGAATTAGAAATTCCAGATGAGTCAGATCCAGTTTCGGATGGAATTTCAGCACGCCCTAAGTTGCCATCATGGGATGACATCATGTTTGGTGGCAAGAAGGATGACGAATAACTAGTTTTGAAAAGTAAGTAACGGAACCGCGGTTTCGGTTTCAAGCAATCCGCCGTGATGTCCAACCATTTTGCTCTCTTCTTTCACTCTCGCCGGATCCACGAGAATCACGCCCTTTTTAGCAATCGCAATCAAATCGCCCATTCGCTCAAAACTATCTTCTGAAACTTCTGCGCCAAAGAGCCCGCCAGCAATAGCTTCCGCCTTTGTGAAAATATCGGCGCTATCACTTAGCGTTTCGCGCCAGGTTTGCACAACATCACTGAGTTTTTCTGCATCAACATAAATATGACGAGCACGTGGTTCGCCGCCAACGAGGGCTACTCCAGCCATTAAATCATTATCAGCACCAAGGACTATCTTCTCTTCAACGTTGATCATGCCGTGGTCGGCAGTAACCCATAAACGACTTCCCTTTGGCAGCCGATTCTTTAATCCGGTTATAAGTTCGGCGACAGTGCCTAAAGCTTCCAGCCATGAATCGGAACCAACGCCATCCTCATGCCCAGCATGGTCTAAATGATTTACGTATAGGTAGGTAAAACTTCCTGGCTTTTCAAGAGAAGTTACCGCGCCTTGAATCAAATCTTCGATCTGATTAGCGCCTAAGTATTTTGCTCCTCGAAGTGCAGCGCTCGTAAAACCAGAACCTTCATACCTCTTTGCTGCAATATGCCAAACATTGATATCTGCAGCGACTGCTCTTTCAAAGAGGGTCGGGACTTTCTGCCACATCACCGGATCAACTCGATCATCCCACTTAAGTGAATTTAATAATCTTCCGGGTTTACCGCTTCTTGGAACTCGAACGGTGTATCCGAGCATTCCGTGAACCCCAGGCAAAACGCCAGTTCCAAGCGAAGAGAGATTTGTTGCTGTCGTTGAAGGAAAATGCGAGTTTAAATTTGGAAGTGATTGCAACTCTTTAAAAATTGGAAATTGATCAGAATATTGATTAAGAGCGATTAACCCCATGCCATCAACGAGAAGCAGGCATTCGCGAACACTTGTATTTTCAGGTAGATCGAGGTGATTAATCGCACCAGGGACCTTTAAATTTGCAAAAATGGAATTCGAGAGCGCTGCGAGATTTCGCATATTTGCTGCCAATTCCATAGTCCTATCTTGCCCTAGTGTCGCTCCCCACTTATCCCCTGATTCATTGGCAAGATACGCCACATGGCACGCACACCCAAAGCCGTTCTCCCTAAAGCTGGCGAGAACCCAGGTCGCATAATTGATATCGATGTCTCGCAGGAAATGTCAGATTCGTTTCTTGAATATGCCTATTCCGTAATTTATTCACGCGCTCTTCCTGACGCGCGCGATGGGTTGAAGCCGGTACAACGTCGCATCCTCCACCAGATGAATGACATGGGACTGCGCCCAGATAAAGGTCACGTTAAGTGCGCCCGTGCCGTCGGTGAAGTTATGGGAAAGTTGCACCCACACGGTGATGGCGCGATTTATGACGCGATGGTACGTATGGCCCAAAGCTTCTCCATGCGTCTTCCACTAATCGATGGCCACGGAAACTTTGGTTCACTAGATGCCGGTCCTGCCGCGATGCGTTACACCGAATCTCGTCTTGCTCCTGCCGCAATGGCGATGGTTGATGAGTCCGATGAAGATACTGTCGATTTTGGTTCAAATTACGATGGCCAACTTCTAGAACCACAAGTTTTACCTGCTGCATTTCCAAATCTCCTAGTTAATGGCGCGACTGGAATTGCTGTTGGTATGGCCACAAATATGGCACCACATAACCTTGGTGAAGTTATTGCTGCGACCAAGCATTTAATTGATAACCCAAAGGCAACCCTCAAAGCCCTAATGAAGTTTGTACCTGGCCCAGATTTCCCTACTGGCGGCGAATTGGTTGCCAAAGAAGGAATTGCCGAAGCCTACGAATCAGGGCGCGGTGCCTTCAAGGTTCGGGCAACCGTTGCAATTGAAAAGGTTACGGCTCGAAAGCAAGGGCTTGTTATTACTGAACTTCCATACAACATCGGGCCTGAAAAGATCGTTGAAAAGATCGCGGATCTAGTTAAAGCCAAAAAAATCCAAGGCATCTCAGATATCGTCGATCTGTCTGATGGACAACAAGGCACCAAGGTTGTTGTTGAACTTAAGAATGGTTTTGAGCCAGAAGATGTTCTGGAAAAATTATTTAAATTAACGCCGATGGAAGATCAATTCTCCATTAACGCCGTTGCACTTGTGCGTGGCAAGCCACAAACCCTTGGCTTAAAGGAACTACTTCAAGTCTTTATCGATCACCGCATTGAAGTAATTCGCCGCCGCTCTGAATTCCGCAAGGCGAAGGCTGAAACCCGACTTAAATTGGTTGACGGACTTCTAAAAGCAATCGTTGATATCGATAAGGTGATCAAAATTATTCGTGGTTCAGAGGATGCTGCTGAGGCAAAGGCCGCCCTAATCAAGACTTTCAAGCTAACCGATGAGCAAGCTACTTACATTCTCGATATGCCTCTTCGTCGCCTGACCAAGATGAGCAAGCTCGAACTTGAGACCGAATCCAAGGAATTGAAGGCGATCGTCACAAAGCTAAAGGCGCTGCTTGCCTCAGGGGATGCCATCAAGGCTCAAGTAAGTGCCGAACTTGATGAAGTGGCTAAGAATTTCGCGACACCTCGCCGCACACGTATTGCTTAAGTTAATTTAACTTACGAATAAATACTGAATAACAAGTTAGGCGTCGATGCGATCGCGGGCGATTTCCGCGTTTGAGATAAATTCCTTACGAGGTGCAACCTCGTTACCCATAAGCAGTTCGAACATCGCTTCTGCGGCGTTGGCATCCTTCATTGTTATACGACGAAGCGTGCGGTGCTCTGGGTCCATGGTGGTCTCACGAAGTTGATCTGCATCCATCTCGCCCAGACCTTTGTAGCGTTGAATTGGTTCCTTCCAACGCTTTCCGCCCTTTGTTAGATCTGCCGTCATCTTCTTCATCTCATCATCTGAATATGTGTAGTGAACTTCTCCGCGCTTTCCGCCAACAACTTCGATGCGGTGCAATGGTGGCATAGCTGCAAATACTCGACCATCTTCAATAAGCGGGCGCATGTAACGGGAAAGCAAAGTTAATAGCAGGCAACGAATGTGTGCCCCGTCAACATCAGCATCAGACATCAAAATTACGCGGCCATAGCGGGCATCTTCCAATGTGAAAGTCTTTCCAGAGCCAGCACCGATAACTTGAATGATTGAAGCACATTCGGAATTCTCGAGCATCTGCGAAAGCGAGGCCTTTTGAACGTTAAGGATCTTTCCACGAATTGGCAGGATCGCTTGATACTCGGAATTACGAGCTGCCTTTGCGGTACCTAATGCGGAGTCGCCCTCAACGATGTAAAGCTCGGTGCGAGCGGTGTCATCGGAACGACAATCTGAAAGCTTTGTTGGAAGCGAGGAACTTTCCAATGCATTCTTACGGCGTTGGAGTTCCTTGTGAGCGCGAGCTGAAATGCGAGTTCTAGAAGCGGCGGCAACTTTTTCAAGTGCCGATTTTCCGGTTGCCTTCTCAATGCGCTTGGTTGATGCGAAGTATTTCTTCATTTCTTCGCCAACTACGGTTGCAACGATCTTTGTCGCGGCTGCAGTTCCAAGAACTTCCTTGGTCTGACCTTCGAATTGTGGTTCGGACATACGCACGGTTACGACTGCGGTTAGACCTTCGACAACGTCATCTTTGATTACATCAGCTTCATTGTTCTTAAGGGTCTTTGTTGCACGAAGGGCATCGTTAAATGCCTTTGTTATTGCGCGCTCAAATCCTTGGACGTGCGCGCCGCCTTTTGGCGTTGAAATAATATTTACAAAAGATGCGATGTTCGATTCGTAACCAGTTCCCCATTGCATTGCAATATCGACGCCCATCTCCCGATTAACTTCGGTCGGCATCATGTGTCCCTTTTCATCAAGGACCGGAACGGTTTCGGTGTATTCGCCAGAACCGGCGATGCGAATTACTTCGCCAAGCGGTGGATCTTGTTGCAAGAAAGAACAGAATTCAGAGATTCCACCCTTATGGAAGAAGGTCTCTGAGGTTTTGGTTTTCGTGCGATTGTCATTAACGATAAGAGTTAAGCCTGGAACAAGGAATGAAGTTTGGCGGGCGCGAGCGTAAATATCTTCAATTGCTAATTCGGCTTCTTTAAGGAAAATCTGACGGTCAGCCCAATACTTAATTCTGGTTCCAGTTACCTTTGCGGCAACCTTGCCAATTACTCGAAGTCCAGAGCTTTCCTTAAATGGTGCCTTTGGTCCATCGCCATCAAAGATTCCAGCATTTCCGCGTTGGAATGACATCCAATAAATTTTGCCGTTGCGATCTACTTCTACATCCAGGCGAGATGAAAGTGCATTCACAACTGATGCGCCCACACCGTGGAGACCACCAGAGGCAGCATAGGAACCGCCACCGAACTTTCCACCTGCGTGCAACTTCGTCATTACAACTTCAACGCCGGTTAGTCCGGTCTTCGGTTCTTTGTCGACTGGAATACCGCGACCATCATCATGGACTTCAACCGAGCCATCGGATTCCAAATTAATTTCAATTTTCTTGCAGTGACCAGCTAACGCTTCGTCAACTGAGTTATCAATAATTTCCCAGAGACAGTGCATGAGACCACGTGAATCAGTGGTTCCGATATACATACCTGGACGTTTGCGAACCGCATCGAGTCCTTCGAGGACGGCTAGATCTTTGGCGCTATATCCGCTGTTGGAATCTTGATCTTCGGTAGCCACGATGGTGAAGGTTATCTCCCAACACCATGAAAACCGTGCATCTGCGAAGAGTTTGCCTGATTTAATTATTCTCAAGTAAATATCAGCGATATTTATGGGATTTAGGACACGCCCGAGCGCAAAAAACGGTATTTTGGTGAGACGGGAATAAACAAATAGTGGTTTGATGTTCCCCTGTACGTGAACCACACGAACGACATCAGGACCGCAAGATCAAGCGCAGTACCAAACGTAGAAAGAAGGAGCGAAATGACCGAGCAACTTATCCTCGAGCCTACCCCGCTTAACGTTGTAGATCGCTGCGATCGCTGCGGTGCTCAAGCCTACGTTCGCGCTGTCCTTCTAAATGGTGGCGAGCTTTTGTTCTGCGGACACCACGCAAAGGAATATTCAGAGAAGTTAAAGCCGGTCGTTAAGACCATTCAAGATGAGACCAGCAAGCTTCAACCAGCTGCAGTTACATCTGTTGATTCTGAATAATTAGTTCTCTTTAGCAATCTCTTTATGAGAGCCATCGCAATATGGCTTCTCTTTTGAACGCCCGCAACCACATAATTTGAAATCACTTTTGGTTTCAATCAGGTTGCCATCGGCATCAACAAAATCAACGGTTCCGGTAATACGAATTGAACCGCTCTTTGGGTTGATGAAAACCTTTGGATTTTCCGACATCGCTTAGCGCTAGCTAACTTTTAATCTAGTTTAATCTAGGTAGTCGCGCAGAACTTGCGAACGTGATGGGTGACGAAGTTTTGACATCGTCTTTGATTCAATTTGGCGGATTCTTTCGCGGGTAACGCTGTAGACCTTGCCGATTTCATCAAGGGTCTTAGGTTGTCCGTCGGTAAGTCCGAAGCGCATTTTTACAACGCCCGCTTCGCGCTCGGAAAGGGTTCCAAGAACTGAGTGGAGTTGTTCTTGAAGCAAAGTGAAAGAAACTGCATCAGCTGGAACGATCGCCTCTGAGTCTTCGATCAAATCACCGAATTCGGAATCGCCTTCTTCGCCAAGAGGAGTGTGAAGCGAGATTGGCTCGCGGCCATACTTCTGAACTTCGACAACCTTTTCGGGTGTCATATCAAGTTCTTTAGCTAATTCTTCTGGGGTCGGTTCGCGACCTAGATCTTGCAACATCTGACGTTGTACACGAGCCAACTTATTGATGACTTCAACCATGTGTACTGGAATACGAATTGTTCTTGCTTGGTCAGCCATGGCGCGAGTGATCGCCTGGCGAATCCACCAAGTTGCATAGGTTGAGAACTTGTAACCCTTTGTGTAGTCAAACTTTTCAACCGCACGGATAAGTCCAAGGTTTCCTTCTTGAATTAGATCAAGGAACAACATGCCGCGGCCGGTGTAGCGCTTGGCAAGCGACACAACCAGACGGAGGTTTGCTTCGAGAAGGTGATTCTTAGCGCGCTTTCCATCAAGTACTAGTTGTTCGAGTTCGCGCTTGTACTTCTTATCGAGCTTCTTCTCATTCTTAAGAATTTCATCGGCAAAGAGGCCGGCTTCAACGCGTAGTGAGAGGTCTACTTCCATCTCCGCATTAAGTAGCGGTACGCGACCAATCAGCTTTAGGTAGTCCTTAACTGGGTCAGCCGTTGCACCAGCGGTTAGAACGGTCTGGGCCGGGGCGTCATCTTCTTCAGAATCCTTGATGGTGAATGAGTTTTCATCATCCTTTGCCTCTTCGGCAACATTTACAACGCGAATCTCATTATCTTTTTCTTCTTCGATAATTTCTTTTACTTCTTCAACTAGTGAATCCAGATCCTCTAGTTCAACTTCTTCTAATTCGACTTCTTCGCCATCGATCTTAAGAACGGCGGTCTTGCCTGCTTTATCAACCGCGCCTTTTGCGGCGACTGGTGCGGGAGGTGGTGCGATTAGCGCGAGTTCGGTCTTCTTCAACATTCGGTATGGCGAACCGAGACCTAACTTGCGAAGTTTCTCGGTCATCACTGGCACTGTTGTATTTAGTGCACGAATCTCATCTACTAAATCCTTATCGACCTTCTTAGGGATTCGATTGATCGAAGTAATCCCGCGGGATTCGGCCTCAGCCATTAATTCTTTTAAACGCATTGATGCATTTTTAGCATCGACAATCATTTGAACATCTTTAGCAACAAGATCCTTCTTTAAAGGAATCTTTATGGGAGCTTTCTTAACTAAAACCTTTTTTGCTACGACCTTTTTGGCAGTCTTTGCTGCTGGCTTTGAAGTTTTCTTAGCAACACTCTTCTTTGCAACAGTCTTTGATGCAGCCTTTTTCGCTGTCTTACTGTTTTTGAGCGCACTACTTCCAGCCACAGATCATCCTTTTGTTTTTCTGATCTCTCTTTGGATCAGCGAGTCTTGCCTGACCATATTATAATTTGGTCCGAGCGGGATTTGCACATCGAAAAACACCCGCGAGCGCTACTTATTTCGAGAAACTCCGATTGCCAGCGCATCCCGCAAGACTGCCCCGACTGACTCAACGTCGATCAAGAAGCCATCATGACCAAAAGGCGATGAAATCGTTACTAGTGGAAGCGCGGTTGGCGTGAGCTCGACGATCTCTTCCTGCAGGCGCGGTGGAAATAGTCGGTCGGAATCGATCGAAACTACGACCACGGGCACGGTGATTGTGGAAAGCGCCTCGGCAACTCCCCCGCGATCTCGACCAACATCATGCGAGTTCATAGCCTCGGTCAGAACGATGTAGGTATTAGCATCAAAGCGCTTGGCCAATTTCGCTGCCTGATGGTCAAGGTATGACTCAACGGCATAACGGCCCGTCTCATCTCCCTGAAGTTCGCGACCAAAGCGAACATCCATCTCGGTCTCGGTTCGGTAGGTCAGGTGGGCAATTCTTCTAGCAATTCCCATACCCTCGGTTGGGCCGACCTCTTGCTCGTAATAATCGCCCTGGTTGTAGTGCCGATCGCTTTTGATCGCCCGAATTTGAATTGATGCGGCCCCAATTTGATCACCGGTTGCAACCGCCGAAGACCCAATGGTGCAGATTGCATTTACTCGATCCGGATGTTGTATCGCCCATTCAAGGGAACGCATTCCACCAAGTGAAGGTCCGACCGCTAATACATAGTGAGAAATTCCAAGTGCGTTTGTCAGCGCAAGTTCGGCGGCAACCATGTCTCGAATAGTCACGGTTGGAAATCTTCCGCCCCAATATTTTCCATCTGGTGCAATTGATGACGGCCCAGTGCTTCCTTGGCAACCACCAATTACATTTGGGCAAATAACAAAATATTTATCGGTATCAAGTGGCAGGCCAGGACCAACTATTGATGGCCACCAAGCCGGAACATCAGACCAACCGGTTAGCGCATGGTTAACCAAGATTGCATTATTGCCGGCTTCATTTAGCTTGCCCCAAGTTTGATATGCGATTTTGGTATCGGGAAGTTTCTCGCCCGACTCCAATTCCAAATCACCAATATTTAGGAAATGGCGTTCACCGGGGTGTTGGCTTTCTAGCCAAGCCCCGGTGATATGACAGTTACAGTCACTAGCCATTCGCTAATCCCATGAGGTAATTGTTACCTACTTACTCGAAGCTGCGAAACCATCCAAAATATCAGCCTTAATATCTTCGATATTTTCGATACCAACCGAGAGACGGATCAAGCCTGGGGTAACACCAGCAGTTGCTTGTTCTGCACCAGTTAGTTGTGAGTGAGTTGTCGATGCTGGGTGAATGACCAGCGAGCGAACATCACCGATATTGGCTACGTGTGAATGAAGTTTTAGGCCTTCGACAAACTTCTTACCGGCTTCAATTCCACCCTTGATTTCAAATGAGAGGACCGAGCCACTTCCCTTTGGCGCATACTTCTTTGCCAAAGCGTTGTACTTGTTTGATGGAAGCGAGGCATAGTTAACCGATTCAACTTGTGGTTGGGCCTCTAGCCACTTTGCTAACTCTTGGGCATTTGAAACATGTCGCTCAATGCGAAGCGAAAGGGTTTCAAGCCCTTGGGCAAGTAGCCAAGCATTGAATGGACTTACTGCAGCGCCGGTATCGCGAAGCAGCGTTAGGCGAATGCGGAAGATGTAGGAAAGGTTGGCGCCAAATGCCGAACCAACTCCAAGTGCTTGGGCATAAACCAGACCGTGATAGCTCTCATCTGGTTGGTTAAACCCTGGGAAACGATCTGGATGCTTTGCATAATCGAAAGTTCCTGCATCAACAATCGCTCCAACAACCGAATTTCCATGACCAGAAAGGAACTTGGTTGCCGAGTGAACGACAACATCGGCGCCGTGTTCGATTGGGCGAATTAAGAATGGAGTTGCAACCGTGTTATCAACGATCAATGGCACATTGTTTTTGTGGGCCAAGTCGGCGATGGTTTTAATATCCAAAATTTCATTCTTTGGATTTGCAATCGTCTCACCAAAAAATGCCTTGGTATTTGGTCGAACCGCTGCTTGCCATGAAGCTGGGTCGGCTGGATCCTCAACAAAAGTCACTTCGATGCCGAACTTCTTTAAGGTGTAGTGGAACAAGTTGTAAGTGCCGCCATAAAGCGATGGTGAAGAAACGATGTGATCGCCAGCCTCGGCAACATTTAATACTGCGTATGTAGTTGCAGCAGAACCGGATGCAACTAGAAGTGATGCAACACCGCCCTCAAGGGCTGCAATTCGTTGTTCGACTGCATCTTGAGTTGGGTTCATGATGCGGGTGTAGATATTTCCAAGTTCGGCTAAACCAAAGAGATCTGCCGCATGCTTGGTGTCGCGGAATTGATAAGCAGTTGTCTGATACAACGGAAGTGCGCGAGCGCCAGTTGTTGGATCAGGAACTTGGCCTGCGTGAACTTGCAGGGTTTCAAAAGATGCAGTTTTTAATTCAAATGACATGACAAACCTCCCAGAAAATAAGGGGGTAATTAGATTTCTCGAGTTACCCACGCTTGCCAATTGCACTTTGCAATTGACCTGGTCTTCACCCGGAGCACCCCACCGTGGTGGAGGGTTGCCGCCCAGTTAGCCGGGGCTATCAACTGGAACTCATGACCTAGGAGAACTTTAAGAAAGTTTTTATGGATTGTCTACTTGCAAATTACTTGCGCTCGCGCCAACCTGATGTGATCGGCAATCGTCGATCTTTACCAAATGCGCGCTTTGAGATCTTGGTTCCAGGTGGGTATTGGCGCCGCTTGTATTCAGCGGCATCGACCATTCGTATTACCTTGGTAGCAAGTTCCTCATCAAAGCCCGCAGCAAGAACGCCATTTAGGCCGCCATCCTCATCGATATAGATCGAAAGGATTTGATCCAGCACTTCATAATCAGGCAAGGAGTCGGAATCCTTTTGACCTGGTCGAAGCTCGGCGCTTGGTTCTTTAGTTATTGAGTTAACTGGGATCGGTGGAACTTGTCCGTGTTCAAGGGCGTATTTATTTCGCCACTTGGCTAAGGCCCAAACATCGACCTTAAATAAATCCTTGATCGGGGCATATCCCCCAACGGCATCGCCATACAAAGTCGAATAACCCACCGCGAGTTCTGATTTATTGCCCGTGGCTAAAACTAAATGTCCCTCTTGGTTTGAAAGGCCCATCAAAGTTGTTCCGCGAACTCTAGCTTGAACGTTCTCCTCGGCCACCCCAGTCAAACCTAAATTTGAAAGGAAGCTGGCGACCATTGGTTCAATCTGAATTACGCGATAGTTAAGGCCAATGCTCTTTGCCGATTCGGCCGCATCGCTTAATGAGTGTTCGGAGGAATATCTGCTGGGTAAACCAACTCCGTAAACCCGATCGGCGCCAATCGCATCTGCTGCAATGGCAGCCACGACAGCGGAATCAATTCCGCCAGATAGGCCAAGCAAAACTGAAGGAAAATTATTCTTTTCAACATAATCGCGAAGTCCAGTAACGAGTGCCTGCCAGACTTGCGCAGCATCGGCCATTCGAAGCGCTTTGCCATGAGTCAATTTCTCATACGGCGCAATTGGGTCTTCAGAAATAATGACATCTGACTTACTGGTTTGAGTTCTAAGGTCCAAATCAACGACCATCAGACCATCGAAGAATTGGGGAGCACGAGCAAGTACTTCCCCGTTTTCTAAGGCAACAATGCTGTCGCCATCGAAGACCAAATCATCTTGCGCGCCAGTCATGTTCACATAGGCCATCGGTGCACCGATTGTCATCGCACGTCGCTTTACCAAATCCAAGCGAACGTCATTTTTGCTTCGCTCAAAAGGGCTGCCATTTGGAACTAGTACTAATCCTGGAGTTCTTGTTGCAAGTTCGGAGACCGGACCTTGGTCGATCCAAATATCTTCGCAAATCGCAATTCCGATATCGACCCCGTGAAATCTAACGACCAGCGAATTGGTTCCGGGAACAAAGTTTCGGTATTCATCAAAAACGCCGTAGTTAGGTAGATGGTGCTTGATATATCTGGCAACTATTTCACCGCGATAAATAAGCGCCACCGCATTCTGTGGTTTGGCATCTTCACTTGAATCTAAGTAGCCAATAACCGAAAGGATCTCTCCGAAACCGCTCTCGTTAATTTTGGTAGCTAATTCCGAAACCGCCTGACGGCTAGCCTTTCTAAAAGTTTGACGAAGGGCTAAATCTTCAACTGGATAACCAGTAACGATCATCTCTGGAAAGAGCGCTATGTGAGCTCCCGCTGCTTTTACCTTCTCCAGATACTCCAAAACCAGATTGCAATTTCCAACCAGGTCGCCAACCTTTGGGTTGATCTGTGCCAGGCCAACGCGAAGTTGCGTTCTTCCGGCGGTAGCTTGGCTGCTCATAATTCAAGAGTAATGCACTCCGGAAATGGAATACGCTTATCCCAATCAGATTAGCCAGGGACCATTTCGGCCTTGAGCCAAGGAGATCAAATGAGTAATCAAAATAATGCCAGCGCAAGCAAGGCTGCAGTAAAGCGGATAACTACCTCCGATTTAGCCGCCATGAAAAAGCGCGGTGAAAAGTGGGCGATGCTCACTTCCTACGATTCTATGACTGCGGGCATTTTTGATGAAGCCGATATCTCAGTCCTCCTAGTTGGCGATAGCGCTGGCAATAATTTCCTTGGCGAGGAGAACACAATTCCGGTAACGGTCGATGAATTAATTCCGCTGGCTCGGGCCGTTGTAAATGCAACCTCTCGGGCGATGGTTGTAGCCGACTTCCCATTTGGGTCTTATGAATCTGGTCCGGCCCTTGCTTTGGAAACTGGCATTAGATTTTTCAAAGAGTCACGAGTGCATGCCGTAAAACTCGAAGGCGGCGCTCGCATTGCCCCACAGGTAAAACATTTAGTCGACTCAGGGATTCCAGTCATGGGTCACTTAGGTCTGACCCCACAGTCGGTTCATGCTTTTGGCGGATTTAAAGTGCAAGGCCGTGGCGCCGATGGCGATCGAATTAAGTCCGATGCCAGAGCGTTGGTTGAAGCAGGAGTATTTGCACTGGTTCTCGAATTAGTCCCAGAAGATTTAGCAACCGAGATCTCAGCTGAACTTTCAATCCCAATTATCGGAATCGGGGCTGGTAACGGTTGCGATGCCCAAGTGCTTGTTTGGACTGACCTAATGGGATTAACCCCAAACGCACCAAAATTGGCAAAGGCCTACCGAAACCTGCGAAAAGAGTTGTTGGATGCAACCAGAGAATGGGCTTTAGATGTTTCAAATGGAGTTTTTCCGGGGCCAGAGCAGTCATTTAAGTAAGGCTGGGCAGGTCGGGCGATAGATTATCCAAATGAAGAAGAGCTGGGCTGTTGATTTAACCCCGCTTCGTAAATACCCAGATTTCCGTTCGCTTTGGAGTTCTGGCCTTATCTCCTACATGGGTTCGATGGTTACCTATGTTGCCCTGCCATTTCAGATAAAAGTTTTAACCAACTCTTACGTCGCCGTCGGAGCGATTGGCGCCATCGAATTAATTCCGCTGATCATCTTCGGCCTTTATGGCGGAGTGCTCGCCGATCGAGTGGATCGAAAGAAGATGATCATCACCACCGAATTCCTTCTAATGGTCATGGTCGTCTCGCTAATTATTAACTCCAGGTTGGCGCATCCCCATTTGATTTGGATTTATATTGTTGCCGGAAGTTTCGCCGCCCTTGATGGCCTTCAAAGACCTAGTGCAGATGCAATATTGCCAAGACTAGTTGGGCACTCCGACCTTCCGGCGGCAAGTGCCTTGATGTCATTGCGATGGCAGACCGGTGTAATTGTCGGGCCATCGATAGCGGGAATCCTTTTGGCAAGCGCCGGTATTACCTGGGCCTATTTTGTCGATGTTATTTCTTTCGTTATCTCACTTATTTTCTTGGCCCGCGTTCGATCAGTGAAACCAGTAGAGAAAAATGAAGCCCCAACACTTCATAGCTTGGTAGAAGGCATTCGATATGCAACTTCAAGAAAAGATTTACTTGGCACATACCTTGTGGACTTGGCGGCAATGTTCTTTGCTATGCCCAATGCCCTCTTCCCGTTCTGGGCCGACCAACTCCACGCCCGCTGGGCTTTGGGGCTCTTTTATGCCTCCGGCACTATCGGTTCAATTTTCATCACTTTGACCAGTGGCTGGATAAAAAACTATCCGCATCATGGTCGCGCCGTCATGTTTGCAGCTCTAGGTTGGGGCATCGCCATTACATTCGCTGGAGCGACTAAATCACTTGCTCTGACAATTCTTTTTTTGATTCTCGCCGGGGCCTCGGACATGGTCAGCGCGCTATTTCGTGGAGCAATTTGGAACCAATCCATCCCAGATCATCTGCGTGGAAGATTGGCCGGAATCGAATTACTTTCATATTCCGTCGGTCCTTTGGGTGGCCAAATGCGCGCCGGTGGCGTTGCTGCATGGACAAATTTGCGAACGTCAGTTGTAAGTGGCGGTCTACTTTGCATTGGATTTGTCACCTTTGCGGCCTCCGCACTGCCAGATTTCCGCAAATATGACGCAAGAACGAACAAATTTGCCGTTGAACAGCGAGAAATTCGGAAAATTTCCGAAAATTCTCCCGAAAAATCGGATTGAGGACGGATTTTTTAAAAAAATTTAGAAAAAATCCGAAAAATTTCGGAAATCGTCTAACAAATTGCGAAAAATATTTTCGAAATGCACAAAAAAATAAAAAAATAATGTTGCGACACGCGACGTATTTTTCACTCAAAATAGTGGAAAGTTCTTGCATTTAGTGCCACGCTATTCCATGAACAGGTTCGGTGACGGATCGAACTATTCTGATTAGGAGATGTAAATGGCTGCAGCTAAGAAATCTGCTCCAAAGCGTCGCAAGAAGGCAGCTGCTAAGGCAGCTCCAGCAAAGCGTCGTAAGAAGGCCGCTGTTAAGACAGCAGCACCAAAGAAGCGCCGCAAGAAGGCAGCTGCTAAGAAGGCAGCTCCAAAGCGTCGTAAGAAGGCAGCTGCTAAGAAGGCAGCTCCAAAGCGTCGTAAGAAGGCAGCTGCTAAGAAGGCAGCTCCAAAGCGTCGTAAGAAGGCAGCAGCTGG